>Ga0129333_10000193_pt1 | contig 43055 bp, 52 predicted proteins | sample CPB6_08_DNA_FD_94474 | JGI IMG/M metagenome (GOLD analysis project Ga0129333, IMG submission 94474) | Freshwater to marine salinity gradient microbial communities from Chesapeake Bay, USA - CPBay_Sum_0.6_0.8_DNA | ecosystem: Environmental > Aquatic > Marine > Coastal | place: USA: Chesapeake... | reverse complement strand
CTTTCGATACCGGGTTGAAACATGTCCTCAAAGTAGATAACATCTTCATTTGTGACTTCTCCTTGCTTCATCATTTTTACTAAGTTCATCAATTGGCTCATACCGAAATAGGTACGCCCATGTGCATCTAATACTTGGCCAGTCACGATAGCCTTGTCATTGCTAAGTGTTTCACCGGGTACAATAACGTAGTTAATTTTTCTACGTTTAAAAACTTCTACGTTCCAATCTTGTAATTGTAGTGTATATCTAGCTTTGTAGGGCTCAAGTCCCATATAAAATAATTTACGCATCACGCCTCTCTATATCTGTTTCTACACATTCGTCACCATATTGGACTTCAAGTATGTGACAATATTCATCACCGTTATTTTGACCTTGATGCCACACACCTTGACCAATAATATAGGTTTCGTTTACTTCTTTCGTAACTGTCATTTTAACATTATTGTAGATAGTTGCAATATCACATTTACCCTTAAGAACATACCAGTGTTCTGATCTTAAAAAGTGTCGTTGCATACTTAGTTTTTTGCCCGGTTCTATAACCAATTCTTTTACTTTATAACCAGATTTATCATCTAGCACACGATACCAGCCCCACGGACGTTTATATTTAGGATTTTTCCATTCTTGTAATATCCAACTGGAGCTATTCTTTTTGTTAGTCCCGCCTACTCCAAACTCAAATTTTAAGTTTGAATCTTGATGACGCATTTCAGGTATGTTTTCTTTAGTTCTGTCTCCGCCATTTGCGAAAATAATTTCACAATCTGGGTACATGACCCTAACATTTTTAATAGCCTCGATACTAGACCCGTCATCATCATTGTATAGTATGCAATGATCTACCATATACAAATGTTCAACAATACTTTGTCGTTCATTAAATGGCATAAAAGGTTGGCCCTTTTTACGGGCCAACCATGCATCAGAATTAAGTCCTACAACTAATATGTCACCTAATTCTTTTGCTGCTTTAAAATATTCAATGTGACCGGAGTGTATAGGATCGAACCCTCCGGTCACTAATACAACTTTACTCGGTTTTTGCATCAGTTTCCCACATATCTTTTACAGGTTTCCCTGTAAGATATTTAGTGAACTGCCGATATGCAAAACTTTTATTGCTGTATAGTTCGCTTTCATCAAATTTGTATCCAAACTTTTTACAAAATTCTAGATACTTTTCCAAATCCTCAAAAATTTGATTGACACGAGGATTGGGTTTGATTTCAGGTTTTGCCATTATGTTCTCCTTATATGGCGAGTTGTTGAATAGGTTGATGAGTTTTATAAGAAATAGTGGCACCGTTCTCGCCGTCTTCGGAGACAGTGATTTCGATGTCACGACCTGGATAACGAGTAGCGATTTGTTCATAAAGATCATCGCTAATCATTTCACAGCTTTTAAAATCTAGCGACAATATATTTTGGTCGCCAGAATACAGTTGTTCAAGCCACCGCTTGAATTGAATGAATTCCACATCTCTGTCGTTATGCCAAACTTGAATGGCAACAGTAAAATGAAAAATATGCCTATGAGGGTAGCCCAAAAACGAAACGTCATACATATCTCCTGTCTTAAGTGATAAATCTTCTAATGCTGCTGGGTATTTATGAATACCTTCTTTCCTAAAGGTAACCCATATCATTCGTACAGCTTTATCACGTACTCTTTCACGCTTCATTTTAAGTTCAGTATCACGTTGAATATTCATAATATATGTTCCTTAATGTTGATTATTATACAATAACTTAACTACAAAAACAAGTCTATAGGAAAAAATCATCTTCTTCTATGTGAGGTAATATTACCTCAACTAACCAACGACGATGACCCAATCCGTTGGGATGTGCGTCATTGGGACTTTTGAAACATTCAGGGTTACCCTCGAGGTACCCATGAATAGAACCATTTGGTAAAATAAAAGTAGAATGGTCTAATTGATCGTACAGATATTTTATAATTTGATGTTCTTTGGTTGCTAAAAAATCTCGGTGTACCAAATCCATAAAATATTGTTGATAGAGTTTGATACCTTTTGCCTGACAAAAATTTTGTAGCATGATGATATTCTCAAGGCTTTCGTGAATATTTCCCAATGGTAATAAACCTTGTCTTGATCCCATTAGGTAATAATCTCTAAATGGTTTTAAATTATCTAATGTATGCACTGATGTAACTAACCACCCACCGTCAGCATTATAGTTGATGGTGTTGTTATAATCACTCTTGGTTTGTATTTGATTTGGGTTACTTGATTTATTACGTAGATCACCAAACTGCAACTGCCAACCTTGAGTGGAGTTTCCCCAGTTTTCAATGATAGAGTTAATGTAGTCTTGATTGTTTACATAGAACGCTTTGCGATCCGAAGATGACCACATAACAAATACAGCTAAATCCTCAGTAGTATATCCTTCGGCGAGAGCATCATGGACAGCATGTATTGCTTTCTTTTGTATTAAATCTTGACCTTGACTACTCAATCCACGGTGATCAAACTTTACGTCTGGATATGTCCTGTTAACATAATTTTCTAGTTGTATAGGCCAACTATAGGGTGTGGATGGATCACTAAAACTGCATCCACTAGTTATGATCTTTTTATACTTCATTAGCGATCATCGTCAAAATGAACCCTCTCATGTTCTTCTTCATATTGCATACGCCGCAATTGTGATAGTTCACTCAAGGTAGTTGAACGTTGTTCTATCAAGATTTTTAACTCTGATGCTTTACTAGTATCTTCTTTAAGAAGATCAATTGTCCTAGTTTGTTCTGCAAGAACATTTTCAAGTCTACGAATCTTTTCTTTGTACATATTACCTCCAATAAGGGCCCCAAGCCCAACCAATAAGAGACCATCGTGTTCCACTTTTTACTAAATCAACATTATGTGAAAAGAAAGATGGAAACGCCAACACACTGCCGATGGGTAATTTAAAACTATTTCCTGCAATAATAAATTCACCACCTTCATAATCTGATGGATTTGATAATTGAACACTCATTGTTATTTTTCTATCTAAGTTACGTGTAATAGAATAATAGTTATCGATGTGTTTACCAAAATAATTTCCTTTAGAATATTTTTTTAGTTCGTATGGTTCTACAAAGTCAATATCAAATTTAAGAAAGTTGATTATGTCTTCCCAAACATTTTCTAATTTAGAATGTATTATATGATCTACGGGTAATAAACATGCGTCAAACTTTACTTGAAATGCATGGCTATATTTATTTACGCCGGGCTGTACATTATTGTTTCCATACTCAGCGATTTCTACACATAGCTCAGGATCTAATACATTCTCCCGTACAAAAATTTTATTTGGTATATCCCATACCACTTCAGGTTTTTCTTTAACCGTTATCATGGTCTAGTGAGTTCATTATTTCTTCATCACTATCTTCATCATCTAGCACAACTTCAGATGATGTGTCTGAATCTTCAAATAACTTGTTAAACATAGTGATTGCATTAATTGTTTTCTTACCACTCAATCCTTGACTACCACTTTGCATTTGAGTCCATAGATTCTCATGTTGTTTAATTAATGCTAAACTTTTATTCTTGTCGTTAAGTCTAAAAATTTCGTCAATGATATCTCCGAAGTGCATATCTTCAAATTTGTTGATTAGCATCTTAGGCATTATACCTTGTTCATATCTACGATTAGCTTCTTGTACAGCTACAATATGTTGATAAACATTGTGTGCTTGTAACAATGTATAACTTAGTGTGTCCCAACTTGTTTTAGTTTCTTTACCTTGATTGTTGATAAATCCATGACCACGATAACACAAGTCACGAACCAACATTCTATCAGTCACTGGACTATCGGCAAATAGCTTGTGGATACCGTCTTGTAAAACAGCATCGCTAAACTTACGATTATCGTTGGCATAATCTTTGTTTTCTGCGGTCTTCTCCATACTGTAAGACCACTTCTTATTATGCTCAATGCTAGTATTGAAATAAGCAAGACCTTTAGCCGCACTAAAAAATGGACTTGCACAGTCAAAAGTAATTTGAAATTTGGGATTATGATATTTTCGTATGGCTCGTTGTATGTCACTAAAGAGTACAGCATACTCCATGATACTTACACCCAAGCAGTGAAGTAAATCATGTTTACCTTCTTGTAGTAAACCATCATGAATGATACCAACAAGCCTACGCAACATCAAATCTATGTCAATTTTATTCTGTCCACCAAATGCCCAACCATTGAAATGATTGTCAGGATAGACTTTTGGATCACAATACTTCTTCATTTCTTCATACCAGTTATCGCTATCTTCATGCGTCAGGCCTTGCATGACGTTTAAGAACTTGCAACTTCCATTACGATGTTGAATAAAATATTCGTTGTTTATATGTGTGGCTTTAATAGCATCTTGTAAGTTACGAATCTTATGTTGCTCAAATGCCTTTGTGTTTCGATAACTTTCACTGGGTACATCCAAACACATACCATAATCCATGTATGTGTCCATCCATAAGAGTACCTCTTTACGCTTTGCTAATGCTTTAGGACAGTTAGGATCTTTCCAATCAGCAGGCCATTGACCTTTTAGAATCTGAAAGCCACCGCTATCACCTAACATAAACGTGCCACTTTCACGCTTACGAATGATAGATTCTGCGTTGTCGTTTTTAGTTGGATCTAAATTAGCATGACCAGCAGAGTACAAACCCCACTTGTATGTGAATAGTCCTTGCTTACTGTTTAAGAAATTCAAGCATTCAACATCACCGTTGAAACCCGCAGGTATGCGACTAGCTTCAAAATAGTTTTCACCTTCACGCTGTTTCCCCAAACCAGTAATAAAGAAACTAGACACTGCCGGTAAAAACAGTGCCCAGTCGGGGTTGTGATTGTTTGTTAGATTATGCTCTATGTATATCATGGGCTTGCTTGTTGATCAATCAATTACTTCATCTAGGTTACACACTGAACACTCGTTTTTCAACAATGTTCTAACCATAGTAATTTTATGATCAATATCATTGCGTTGATTTAATAAATCTTTAATAGTGGGATTAGACTCTGCTTGTTTCTTTAGGTATTCTTCTTCGGCGCACTTAGCCTTTACCCACTCTAGCAACCTTCTAGTTTCCATGTCTAGCTCTATTCTAGTATGATTACCGGGAAGAGTAACCCAAGAAGAACCATCATAAACTTCTAAATTTTGATTGCTACCGTTGTAGCGAATCATTCCGGCACTAGCATTACTCATATTAACATATGGGTAAGAACTTGTACCCGCTAATACGATAACTCCATTGCTACCTATCAAGTCTTTAATCATTTGCTTTGTGCTGGAAGAAGATATTTGTATGTTGCAAACGGGCTATCAACTGTAATCTCCGTAGCACCCTGATCAGCAATCTTTACTTTCTTATCGCCGGGTAAGTCCATAATCGATTGAAATACTTTAACGGGCCACTTCCAAGGTTGAGCAAGTTTGCCACTAACACCTGCATGAAATACAAAGTTACCACTGTGAGTGCTAGGATCACCGAAGTTGATCTTCAAATCAGTACCAACAGTAGTCATAGTAAAATGTTGTTCTTCACTATTAGCACTTGCTTGTTTCTTCAAACGAAGGATACCTGCAACGCTAGGTTCAAACTCAACGTTCCAATTAGCACCCTTGAACATAAGTGTGCGAACTTTTTCTTCTACGATAGTCTTAGACATGAGCCTATAATCATTAACAAAGTCACCCGATTTTGTTTCAAAGTGAATAGTAGTAGGAACATCTTCATTGTCACGCTTGGTGCGTGTCACATTAATTTTAGATGTATCATCATACTCATCAAAACTCAGAATAGTTTTTAGTTTGCCTAGATTGGGCATACCAAATGTACCGATAAAATCTGCGATTGGAGTTTTAAAAGTGCCACTAACAACAACAGATTTATTTTCTGCTACAGCATTAATCTGTGTTTCTTTGTCAGTGCCGGTGATCTTAACGAGGTCAATCTCGCCCAGACCATGTGTGTGTTGAATGAGGTCAAGTAAATAGTCTTTCATGTTTATCCTTTATGTGTTAATTTATTTAGGCTGTATCACTGTGTAATATAGTGGAATTTATTGCAAACGTCAAGATGCAATTTATCCGAAGCTGAATAGTTGATCAAACGTGCTATTCGTATTAGTATTGCTACGTAGATCCCAATTGAGAACGCCCAATAAGTTCTCAATCTTTTCGTCTACTAGTGTTCGTTCCATTTCATTGTCATCGAATGGTAATTCACAGAACCAGTGTGGCAATCTAAGTTCATCTGTAGGGTATGCCACACTGGTCATATTCAATGGATTGGGTTTAAGTTTACAAACAATAACCTTCATCCCGTCGACGATCTTCATAGAATAGTTATCGCTGTTAACTCTACGTAGATAGTTATAATTAATAGCAGCCATTGCATGACCCACACCACACTTACCAGTCTTTTCCCAGTTTTCAGTATGTCTAGTCAAGTTGTTTACTGACTTGGGAGATCCTTTAGTCCATGGATCTTGTGCAGATAAAATCTTTTTGAAATCCTTGATTGCATCAATGACTTCATCACGTCCTTTACCTTCTTGAATAACCATCTTTAATACGTTCATCAAAAACTCTTGTACGTATTTAGGAGTATCAGCACGTTTCAAGTCAAGACCCATAGCCTTGATATCACCTAGCTTGCCATCCTTATCTTTGCGTTTGCCTTCTTTATCATAAATGTTGATAGCATAACGCTTCTTAGTGATAAAGATGCTACGATCACCGATCAGTTCACGACCTGCCTTAATGATTTCACCATTCTTGCGCGGTGCATGAAATGCACGTTCCATAAATGCAGGGAAGCTAGCATTAGCTTCGTCAGCTATAGCATCGTAGACTTGAATACAAGCATCCTTGTTCCATTCAAGTTCACCCTTTTGAATTTGTTCTTTGAAAATAGGATATGCACTGAAGTAGCAACTGTCAGTATCACCGTATACAATTGCAGGACCCTCATGATTATATTCACCTGCTACAGCCAAATTGATTTGACTCATCATGTGTTTAACAATCTGTCGGCCCGACAATGTTACACTTTGACCAATACGCTTATCATAGAAACGGCAATGCTCATTCAATAGTGCGCCATAAGCACTGTTAAGCAAAATCTTACGAACAAGTTGTCGCTTATCGTAGTATTCAAATTCTGCTTTGTCTTTTGCTTCTTTGGCTTGCTTTTGCGTTGCTTTACGTTCTGTATACCAGCGTGTAAGTAGTCCTGGAATCACACCTTCTTTTTCATAAGTAAAGATAGTACCATTAGCACTAATCATATATGGCTTATGACTATCAAAGATAAGTTTCCAAATTTCAGCAGCACTCATTTCTTCACTTCGACCATCTTCATAGTCTAGTGTAAGTATAGTGCCGCGTTCGCAGTTCATAATGGCAGTATATTCTAAACTACCAAACAGACCTTCCCATAGAATACTGCCTGTTACTTCATCGTCTCCGTCTTTGGCTCGTTTCTTTTCGCTAGCCAACCTTCGTCCTTTTTCGTGCATGTATTGCTCGGTGAGGGACTGTCGGACTTGTGCAACAATTGTTTCTGGAGCCATGTTGAGGGCTCTAATAGCCGAGGGATAGAGGGAGTTGATATCGACTGCACCCACCCATTCATGGATGCCCCTTTTGGGCGTAGCAACATAGGCACCTGCCGCTTGTTGTTCATCACTATTCATTTCCTTTCGTTTTTTATCAGGTACTACCATACCACGTTCATGGGCCTCGTTCATGATTGCCATTTCAATCATTGCAACAGACCCCATGACAGTTGGCAATAGCACAGTATTTTCATGTGCTAGTGCATTAGCCAAATCCAAAAACTTAAGTTTGTTGTGAATCTTGACCATCAACATTGTATCCTGTCTGTTATACTGAATAAATGTTTTGAAGTCTTTGTTATATAACTGGTCAAGAGTGCCTTCGTATTGCGTCTTGCGCTCACCAACTTCCATTTCACCGATTGCATCAAGTGAATAGCTGTGGCGACTTTCATAGTTGTACTTCTTATACAACTGCAAATAGTCCATGTGAACACGACCTACCAAATCGTATGTAGTTTCTTCTTTACCGAAACGCTCATAGGTTCTAGGCTTAGGCATTTGCCCAAGTAGACAGAACTTGCGTGTGTCATCCTTACTCAATACACGTGTGACACGATTGACCATATATGGAATATCGTATCCTTCAGAGTTCCAACCAGTCAATACGTCAGCATCTTCAATGAGTTGGAAGAATGTTTCGAACATATCCTTCTCATTTTCAAATACCAAACAATTGTCAAACTGATTGCATATCTCACGTGCAGATTCAGGACTCATGTGTCGAGGAGCAATGACCAATGTAACTAATTGATCGAGCCAATCCAAATAACAACTGATAGCAGTAACTGGATTGAATGGATCACTTGTTGGACTAAAGCCCTTCTCGGGGTCAAAGTCAACTTCAATGTCAAAGAAACATGTATGAAGTTTAGGAGGTTCAACTCCTAGATAGTTTTCACTGAGGCAACGGAATACAACGTTGATATCACTCTCAAACAATTTCTTGCCACTGTGTATACGCTTTTCTTTTTCGAATTCACTGCGTTTGCGGCTACTGAACTTGCTTACAGGATCGCCGTAAATACTACGTTGCTTACCTTTAGAGTCGCTATAGTAAAACGTATAATTGCAAGGATGCTCGTTGTATGTTCGCTTCCCTTCGCTAGTCCGTTCTACGACAAATATCCTATCGCTATCGCGGTCATGTATTGCGTCAATATAACTCATTTATCTTATTATACAGTAATGATGCCATGGCTGCATGGCTTTTGGGTCCCGGATGCCTTTTATCTAATGCTACATCTATTTTAGGAAAAGTTAAATCCATGAATAAACTTTTAGTTTGTAACGCATTAGGACATTGGTAAATTTTACTATCTTTAGTAGCAATGACAAAAAGGTGCTTTATTCCTTTTTGTGAAAGATGCAAATATGCATGATGCATGAGCATAAAATTTCGTATACCTAAATTTTCTTGCTCAGTTTCTGCTATTTGCAAGGACGATGCATTATCGTAATGATCCCAAACAATTTTAGTTGGATCATGATACAATCTGCTAAATGGTATTCTTCCAAAGTGTGTCCACATCACAACACACATATCTTCATTATGGAAATCAAAATTTAAAACTTTCCACAATATATGAATGTTGCTTGAGCCGGGAGAACTAGTATTAACTAGAGTGCGACACATTTTTTCAGACAACAGAGATGGCCAAGCCATTTGACTAGGATATGGTCCAAATTTGTCAGGTTCAATGTGACAATCTTTTAAGCCGTGTCCGTAAGTATATGAACACCCGAAAGATACCAATCTATGCATTAGATTGTTTTGCCGACAGCTTCCAAAATAGTATTTAAATCATCGTGTTCTTGATTGGTCTGAGTAAGGCTAGCCTTGTGTGCGATACGAATAGCTTTCTTTAGTACACTAGGCTTTACTTCTAGTTCTTCGGCTACAGCTTTGATAGTATCACTCAACCCGCCCTGTAGTGTTTCGATTTCATGCATGACTGCCATGCCTTCGTTAACTAATTGGGTAAGCTTAATTTTTTGATCGCCTGAAAAGGTTTTGGGTGTAGACATGTGTTCTCCTTGTGAGTCTAATATTATATATGTTATATGAGGAAAGTCAATTTTAATTTACCCTATAAATATATATATGGTTATGAAAATTATAACGTGCGGTTGCAGTTTCAGTACTGGTCTCTATCAAAGAGAGGATTCTTCATTCGGTACTAACAAAAACTATACAGAATTTTTATCAGAGTTACTAAACTCTGAAGTTACAAATTTGGCTATTCCTGGTGCAAGTAATTATTGCATCATAAAACAAGTAGAACATGCTATAGAATATAAAGCTGATTTGGTCATATTCAATACTACAACTACAGAACGATTCGATGTTGTTGAAAAAAATGATCAAAAGAAAATACCTAAATTTGAAGATTTTATTCTGAACCTGTCAAATAATAATAATGGAAACATTAGATCAAATACGTTTAATACTTTGCTTAAGTTAAGCGAAATAGATTCTTTTTATAAAGATTACCTAACCTATTACATTACCTACATAAATTCATATATTCATAAGGATCAACAAGTTCTAATGTTACATGGCATCATTAAAAAATTGATAGATCATAATACAAGCTATATTGTATTAGATTTTGCAAATCTTCTTAACCAAGATAAAAACATTGTCAAACAATTTTATCATAAAATCATGTGTATAAAATTTCCCAATAATAAGAAAGACATACATTGGAATGAAGATGGTAACAAAGAGATAGCCAAATTTATTCTAGAAAACTTTAAAGACTATTTTCAATGATTTTCTTCACGGTTTTTCTTAGACCGGGGTTGACATGAAATGCGTGTGGTACAAGATTTTTACGAATGTAATTTCTAGTATAGCGTTCATCTTCATTACTTAAATCTTCGCACCAAGTCAATTCTTTACGCTTACACCAACTAATAAATTCACTCTTGGGTGTCGTCAAAAATGGACGAATAACATTACCGCGAATAAGTTTGGGAACTTTGGGTTTGCCGTGCATTGCAGACCAGAGATATGTTTCTACTGCGTCATCTAAATGATGTGCAGTAAGAACCGGTCCTAGTGTGCTTAAATATTGATATCTTTCCTCACGCCAAAATTCTTCGTAACTTTTATCTTTGGGTTTTTCACGATTGAGGATACCCAAAAACATAGGAAGATTTCTGTCTGAACAAAAATGACTAACAAACTTCAATGCCCTCTCACTATTCTCAGTTCCGTGATGATAGAAGGCGCATGTTACGTCATGATTCTTAGATAAAAAATCAACTACGGCAACACTATCGACCCCGCCACTGAAGGCGACAGTCACATTTCTGGGCAAAGGAAATAACAGTTTAATCATAGTGCTATTCTAGCACATACATTCGTTATCATCAAGTTATTTTTTTACCAAGTTAGCCATAGCCGGGAAAAAGTAAGACACTATATCTGTTAGTGTAACAGTATATAGGGGAGGTTGTGGTTTGTTAATCAGCAATTCTATTTTTCTTGCATGTGATTTGGCTAACGACACAAAATGGTTGTAGTTAAATTCTACATCATCTTGTATTCTATCTATATGTGGTGTTATTTGGGTATCGAAAGTTTCGATGTTTTTAGTTATCTGTTTCAATCGTCTGACCAAATCTTGTTCGTCATTGTAGTTTGGGTAATACAGATATTCTTTAAATGATTTGAATCCCATTTTTTCTATATGATTGACCATGCCAGGGAACCAAGCACAAATGAATGGATGTTTGTTCACTATGGTTCTGTATGTTTTCTCGGTCAGTTTTGGTCTCCAATCTGTACCGCCCCTAAAGTCGGATTCAGATATCACAGAAAACAAAGTATCAGAATACAGCATATGGTCGAACGGGTATCCTGTACAATTAAAACTATCCTCAGGACCTGCAATAACATCTAAACTTCTAAGTGTTTCTCTTAAAAAGCTATCAAATTTTTCTCGGTCGTATGCTAGCAAGTTTTGTCTGTATACACTTTCTTCTTCAGACTTGGTAATAAAAAAAGAATAATCTAATTTGTTCAGTAGATTCTTTTCCCATAACATTGCTAATAGTTTGATTCTGTGTGGTCTGTCAGGTTTTCCTGGTAGATACAACCCTTTAGAACTTTTGTGATTCCATTTCGAATTAACTTTTTGCGTTGGAGATAATAATGTATGAGCATAGCAAGTTACTGCAAGAAAATTTACATATAGAATATCTTTATAAGTTTTTGAAATTTTACTTTCAGACTCAAAATCACCGTCTAGTATAAATTGATAATCGACACCCTGATTTCTCAAAATGTTTCGAATATTATCAATGTAGGTATTGTGTGATTCATCATAGATTCTGCCTTCCATTACATCTATCAGTAATATATAGGGGATAGTATTAATGCTTATAGCAGTATTCTTAATTTGGAATATGCTGGTTTCAAAATTTTTTAAAGCAATTGGATCGTCTGTAAGATATCCATAGATATTAATTGGTTTTATATAGTACATTATTGAAAGATGTGTCTGTTTTTCTCGCCGTAAATTTTGATGTACTTTCCTGCTAGCATGTCAGCCATAGCTTCTATGGGACTACCAGGATAACTTGATCCTTGATGTATCATTCCTAATTCACTTTGTCTAACATGAACTAGCTCATGAAATACTGTGCGTAGTATATCAACTAAGTTTCTATTTTTAGCATATACCCAAACTTTGTTATCACCCTCAGTATGGCTTCCCGTGTGATGATTTGTCTGTGCTTCTTCGGTATCCTGACTCAATTCTATAATTGGTCTTGTTTTTAAATGTAGTTTCTTGCTGGCCCAATCTGCAAACTTGTCAACTTCTTCTTGCATATCACACTCAACGTCAGCTTCGTCAAGCTTATTTTTAATCCAACTGTCAGGTGTAGAGTGATACTTTTTAACAAACAAATCGTGCAAAATCTTACCGGTGATTCTATGTTTTTTGGCAATGTTTTGCATGAGTTTGTCAATGGTATTATAGTCATGCTTTTCTAAACTAGGCAATCTTTTAGCTAGTTCAGTAGCAGCGGCTTCATTAACAAAGTCATGTGTTTTCATATTGTATATTTATCTATTAACACCAACTCTGTTTTGCTTCCCCGAAATATGCCCTGGCATACCCGTTAGCAATAAGCATTTCACGTAGGCTTTTACCATTTAAGATAATGTCACCTAATACTCGTCCACCGAATTTATCCCAATCATACAATGTCACTTGAAACTTTTGACTGGATGCTACCAAATCTTTAGTGAATTTACTTGCAGCTTGTCCTTTAGCATCTTCTTGTGGGCATTTAGCTCTGAAACCCTTTTCAGGAGTATCAACACCATAAATTCTCACAGCTAATTCTGGTTTTAATGGTTTTGGTAAGAACGGCGCTGATATGACTACAGTATCACCATCACTTACTCTTAGTATCTGTGCATCATATGTAACACCTTGAGGTTGTTTTTGAGCGAAAACGCTGGATGCTGCAACTAACATTGCTATTGTTATTATTTTCTTCATATTTTCCTTTTTAATCAATCGTACCACCATATCTTTCGAACCACGGATCAATAATAACTATTGTTCCGTCTCCCCTAAGCATTGCATTTTCTGTATGCAAATCCCAGTACATCTTATTTATTTTGCCTGTAGTATACAACAATCTCATTACGGTATACAGTAATTGCATTTCTGCGTATTTTTGCTTGTTTCTCTTACTGGATAGATTTATCCATCTTTCAGCTAATTGATTAGCGTATCTACCATTGAAATCATCCCATGTTATTGGATATTTTAATTTTTCATCAACTTGTTCCCATGGCACATTGTTACTTGCAAAATCACTGAAGAACCAAACTATACCTTCTTGTATACTATTTCTAGGTATCTTATTTAATTGCTCTATTGAAATTTGCATATATTGTTTATCACCTAGTGTGAATTCAGTATAAGCTTTACCTTGTATGGGAATAAACTTAGGCAAACAAGCTAAGTCTTGATGCGCCATACAAAACTCATAGAACTTTTTAAATGTATATGCAGCCTGTGTAATGTCTTGACTGTCAGGCATTACTATCTTTAGTACTTGTCCTGCATCCTTCATCCAAACAGTAGCGTCTGCCCCACTACCTATTTGACTATAGCCTGCATCCTTCAATGTTTGAACAATTTGTCTTGATTCTGGAGTATTCTTTTCTGCTTCTTCTAACGCATCTTCTGTAGGAAATAACGGACCGTCTACAAAGTTACCACGTTGACTCACAAGCCCATTACTAATTGCTTGAATATAATCATCGTTTAAATCTCTACGTCTAAGTCCACCGCGTGGTCTTATATTAACTTGTATTGGATCATCCCCTTTTAATTCAATCCAAGTTTTCATTCTATTTCGACCTTCGTGATCTACAACTTTGGCAGGTTGGCTAAAGTCTCCTTCACGCCATTCATCGGGTATCTCAATATCAAGCATTGGATATGCAATCTTGCCACCTGCCTTCATATGTTTTTCTACTTCAGGATTTGTTACTGAAGATGTTAGTGGTAGTGCTAACTTTAAGAAAGTACTAGGCTTCATTTGAACACGTAGTCCAAAATAATCTATGTCCGTACCATATGGCGTATTGCCCCATCCACTGGGATCAAGTACTGCTTCGTTTATAAATTCTTTTATTTTCATATTACATCACAAAAATTTTACCAACACTGCTTGATAACACATCATCAAACATTAGTTCCATATCTCTTGCAAGTATTTCTGTTGTGTACTGAGATTCTTCTTCACTGCCTGGTTGCATATTTAAACTTTGTGTACTTCTGCCCCATGCTTTACGACCATATTCTTTTTTCTTTGGTAAAGGATTTAATGTGATTTTACCGGTGCCTAAATATTGTGCAAACAATTCATAAAAGAATTCATATGGACGTTTAATTTGTCCTGTTCTACTGCTGCGCTGTGTACCTATTGCATTAAAAAGTGCAGAATATTCTTTTTGCAAGTTCCAATTTAATTTTGTAGTGAATATATTATTTTTTTCTATGCCATAGAAGTCTCTTAGTAATTCATTAATACCTCTAAAGAAATGTTCTTCTGCTGCGACCCAAGGACTACCGCCGCCCTTCATTCTTGTTCCTGCTTGTACTGCATGTCCAAATCTATGAGCCATGATCCATGGTGTCATCATTACTTTGCTGTCACCTTTGTTACCAACGAACACTACTGTAATAGCATCTTCGCTGCCATTAATTATTTCATCCGCTTGTTCTTTATTAAAGATATTTCTAATCTCACCGGGATTCATTTCTCCATGTTCACTGTACTTACCAAAGCCAGGAACATTAGTAAAGAATAGACGAAAATCGTAGGGTGTATTTTCAAAAAATGTAGTTGCTTTTTGTATGTTCTTAGGATGCGGAACTAACTTTTTATCAGCTCCACGAAAAGGTCCGGGCTTAGTAAAGTCACCAAACGTTTGATACTTGGCCAATGCCATTTCGTCTATATCCCGTTTGACCACAGAAATATTGTTAATAGGTATTACACCGTGATATTCTAATGTATCACCCTCGTTATCTAAAACATTGCTATCTAATTTAAATTTACGTGTGTCTAAACCTCTGGTTGATATTTTTAATATGATAATTTTATCTAACCATTCTTCTGGCACTACATCGCTACTTTCCGCATAACTTTCTGCTACATTAGGATCTAACGCTAGATACGTTACACCCGGCTTACTATCTTCCCATTTTGCTTGGGCACCACTACCACCTAATCCATGAGTTTTAATACTTTTTAATAATGGGCGATACGTAGCATGATAAAGATATTGTGGTATATTAGAGGTGTTTTCCGTCACATCTTGCTCATCTAAATCTGCTAAATCTACATAATGAATAGGTACGCCCTTCATTGCAGCAGCTAACGCACGATGATTACCGTCGATAATTCTATCATCTGCAATTAATATAATTTGATTACTTAGATTTGGATCATTCATGTATCTTTGCAATACAGCTTGTTGATCTTCATCCATCATATCTAGAATTTCATCTAAGTGTTCTACACGATATTGACTTTGCAACATGATTTTTAATTTATGTTTGGGCATAGTCTGAATAGTAAGATCACGATTTAATTCATCGGGTCTTACATGATCCCAAAATAATTCATCACGCTCAGGATAATCACCACCGTAGAGCTTTTCTATGGTGGTGCTTTTATTTTCGGTAATAAATTCAAGGGCTCTCATTATGTACTTCTTCCCCAACCCATAAAGAAAGGATCGCTGATGACAGGTGTTCCATCATTGCCTAGCATAAAATTACCGTCATGTAAATCTAGGACATACTTGTTTTTTCTAGCAATACGTTTTAACATAAGAATAGTATCGTATAACTTTGCTAAGCCTTCTTTTCCTATAAGAATTGCCAATTGTTGTACATATTTTGTGTGACCGTAAGAATCTTTGTCGATTTGTTTTTCTAATCCGTCTACAAAGGCTTTTCCTGATTTATAGATACCTCTGTCTGCATCATCTGCAAATTCAGCTAATGTATAGTTCCATTCATCTACATCTGGCCCGGTAAACGGGAACAATTTTTCCATGCGTATTTGTAAATATGGCTTACCCTTAAACATGAAGGGTGTATATGCTATAATATTAGGAAGAAACTCATTATTAGGATCTGCTTGGGTTGCATCATAGAATGTCTTGAAACTTTTTTGAGCATTTGTTAATTCAGATGCACTACCGCTTTTTCCTTGAGAAGTACCAAATATTTTTAATACTAATCCTGACTTGGGCTCTGCGTAGACACGTTGATCTACACCCTTGCCTAAAAATTTATATCCTTTTTTTCGCAGGATAGTATCTATATCAGGATGTACATAGGCTTCGTTCAATAATTCGCTTATCTTCATAAGTCATCCTTTATGCACGACTTTTGTTAAGTATGCTGCGTAGCATCCATCCATGTTTTCCGTGTGCATCGATTCTACTAGCAATAAAATCAGCTATACCCTGTTCATCGGCTTCTTCAGCAATATGAAATGACTCTTTCCACATTGCTAATAATTTTGCATTGTCTTGTTCTAATTCTGCAATCATTAATTCAGCACGTGGAATTTTTGTTTGATCTGGTATTTGACTTAGTTCAGCAAAACGTGTAATAGATCCAGGTGTGTAATTACCTAGTTGACGTATTAATTCAGCAGTTTGATCTATTGCATTATCATATACTTCTTCGTATAACTTACCTAAAAATTCATGATATTGAGGAAAGTCAGGGCCTTCAACGTTCCAATGAAAGTTCTGTGTTTTAATTACAAAAGCATAGCTTGTTGCTAATAGTGTTTTAAGTGCATCTGCTAACATTACATATCCTTATTTCTTCTTTGATTCGTAGGTCATTGCTGTAATTCTTTGTGGACCTTTGCGTTTAATCATTGCAGTTTCTTGTTCGTATGTGCCAGGATAAGGGGTGCCTAATGTTTCGTCTACTAGACCTTTCATAATTGCACTTTCGCCTTTAGGTTTTTTACCGGCTTTCTTCATAGCGATAGCAATTGCTGCTTGTTGTGCAGGATTGGCTGCTTCTTCAACACCTTCGCTTTTTGTGCCCCAGTTCTTAGAACCCTTTTTGCGACATTTAACTAAAGCACCACTTGCATACGCTGAAGGCCATACTTTATAACGACTCTTGACTTTATAGTAACAGGCGTCTTTCTTTTCGTTAATCATTAGTTCGCTGAACATTGCTCCACCACAATGTGGGCATTTTTCTTCCGCCACACCTTGCTTCTTCAGTATATCAAGAGCATCTTGTTTAGCCTTTTTTGCTGTGATTGGCTTGGCTTCTTTTTCAGGTCCTTTACTACCACCTTTGTCTCTGGAACCATAGGTGCTGTGACTTACTCGTCCATCACGACCAGGTTGAGGGGCACTTTTATCCATCTCTGTCACACTTTCTTTTGGTACACAGTTGGGAACCATTTTACCGCCCTTACTTTTCATACCAACTTGCTTGTGAGTATCCCAGCACTTTTCGTCTAGTTGTTCTTCCGCCACACCTTCATTGGATTTCTTTTTAGTAGCAACATTGATAGCCTTGCCACTACGCTCTGGATTAGGATCTTCTCTACGCTTTCTTGCTGCTGCACTAGCACGACCTTTTTTACCTAAACTATGTGCTTTGCTTTGCGGCAAGCATTTAGGTTTACCCTCACTATCGTCGCCTCTAGCACAGTCACCACGAATCTTACCATCTGGACCGAATCTTACCCATTTTTCTTTAAACCATTTACGTAGGTTCTCAGATATTACACCCTCACCTAAATTATCTTTAGGTGTGTACCAACGCATAGCTTGACCAGCGCCGCCGCCTGTAGAATAAATCTGTCCTTCATCTACCTCTTCATCGTTCCATTCTTGTTTTCTTACAAGTTCTTCGAATGGTTCGTCTAGTGCAAAGATAGCGGATTCTAATTCACGCTGTTTTTCGTATACATCATTAATAAGATATTCTAAATCTCTTTTGTCTACACCTGCTTGTTCTGCTAATAGCTGTATTTTAGTAATGATTTCTAAATGCATATCAGCATATTTAAATTGACTGGTAATTTTTCTTGCTTGTTGTAATGCACTAGTCGGGTCCATACCTGTGCCACTTTGTGCCTCATCCAACCCACGACTTTCAATACGCTTTAATATTTCACGTATCATTATACTAATATCACTAGATCCTAATTCTTCTGCACCTGCATGAAAACTAGCAACATCTAGCACAGCATCACCTACTACCTCATGTCCATATCTAGTTACTATGTCAGGATAACGTGCTTCCAATCTATAAAAAAGTGTATCGGCTAAATCTTGTTCGCTAATACCTTCATTGGTCAACTCTGCTTCGAATTGAATACCCTTACTGATAGGTGGTTCATCCTTCCATGGCTTCCAATAACCATGCTTATGATTGTCTACATAGTAAACCATTGTTAAATATGGATCACCTTCTTTTTCTGGGTTTTTCTTTACAGTATCTACAATTGTTTTAGCGCCCCAATGAGCGTCATTGAATTGATAAATTTCATTATCACCTTGATAAGGTGTTTTTGCTTTAACTAAAAAGGTATTATTGTATCTTTTTCCATTTGGAGCAACACCTTCTTTGTCAGAATATGTTACATTAACTTCTTTTTTGTATTGCTGCCTTGCTTTTTCTTGTCTGCGATAGTGTTCGTCCCATGGGTCATATGGATCGTCGCCACTAGGTTCGTCTGGTCTAGACCTTCTTCTAGGAGGATCACGTGGATCATTAGGATGACCTGAGTATGCAGGCCATGTAGCTTCGTCGCCTGGACCTAAATCTGTAAGCTTTGCTTCGGTAAGTCCTTTTAATATTCTACTCATATTACTTACCTTTCTTTTTGTTCTTATTATCTAAATAGCCACGTTTGTTAACAGTTGCCCAAGCAATGTTTTCTGCTTCTTTGCTAGACTTTCCCGTTTCACGTTCTGATTTAGCAATATGCTTAACCATACGGTCTACTTTAGCTCCTTCTGCTACTTTACCAGCAGGGACACCACCTTTTAACTTGATAACACTTTTAGCACCGTGGCCGGCAGCGATTCTTTTAGCATCGGCATCGTCTTTAGCAACAAACTTTTTTACCTGTCCGTTGCGTAGCATCATTTCGTACTGCCCTTCTTTTAATGAGCCTTCCGCCACACCTTGTTCTTTTATTTTAGATGGAAGATAATTAGATTCTCCTGTTAAATAATTAACTATTTCTTGAAGTGAAGTCAATATTCCTGTCGAGGCTGCATCGTCCCTTTCATCCCATGCTAGGTCTAGGGCAGCATCTATTTCTTTTGTTGATCCTGTTTTGATCATGTGTACCCATTCTTTACCTACACCAACGGCATTTGCTTTTCTACTTAATGCCATTGCTTGACTTTGTATTTGTGCTAGCCTGCTTCCGGCTGGCGATGCTAAACTACCTAACTTGCCTTCCGCCACACCTTCTCCTACCCCACCTGCTGCAATCACACCACCGGTCATTTCACGCATCATTTTTTCATCATAGTATTCTTTAACAGAATTTAGATAGTCATTTGCTTTGATAAGCTTTTCTTGTACCCATCCTTCAATTCCTTCATCTTCACTACGATCTTTTAATAGTTGATAAATTGCTTTTGCATTTTTCATCGTAGCTAATACATCGCTACGTGCCATTTCAACTTCATGGTCTACACGACTTTGACCATGCTGTACAAAACCTGTCTTTCTTTTTATTCCTTGACCGGGTACAACAATCAAATCATCTTCATCTAGTTTAGCTTCTTCGACTTTATTTTTACTTTCACTTAAGCTATTTGCATATGGGCCTTGCTTTTTAGCCTTGCCCTTCATGACTTTTTCAGCTGGCTCTAGACCGCGGACTTTGGTTCTAACTTGAGTTTCACCCATTGGTTTAGCGACCGTAGCAACTGCGCCTGCGGTCGTAGTTTCATTGATGATTATTTGATTGATTTTCATAGGGAATTCCGAATTAATATAGTATTTATCAAAATACTAGTTTATCAGAACTTCCCACTTGGTCTCAATGTTGGCGGTATTCCTGCACGACTTATCTTATTACCAAATGCTTTTGCATTCTTTTTCATTGTGTCAGGTTTAATATCTACTGTTAGTGCTGTTTTAAATCTAGGATCATTGCGTTCAGCATAGCTTGGAATATATCCTGAAGCACTTTCTCCTATTCGTCTGTCAGTTAATTTAATTTCGCCGGTATTTTTATCGTAGCTAACGCCTTTATTTTCTATCTTGGTAATCTGTCCAGGTTCAGCTAATATTTCAGGAAATCTAAACATGCCCGGTCGATATTCACTATAGGGTACTCTAGTATTGAGATATTCTTGTTTTAATTCTTCTATAAAATCTAACGTTTCTTGCTTATTTTTAGCATTCTCCGGGCGATTCATTATTTGTTTATATTGTTTTAATTCCTGCATTTGCCTAAATATCTGATTAATGATGTACATATCACCAACCATAGCGTTGCCATCTACACTATAAACTTCAGTGGGCATGTTTTTGATTTTGTCAAAATCTTTACCTGTAAGACTACCGAATGTTCTTAGTGCAGATTTATCCAGTGGCATAAGATACATTTTGTTCTCACGTTCTGGTAATAGTGAATCCAGTCCTTTAAATCTTTCAAAACGAATTCTCCAGGCAGGCTTGCCGTTAGACAGTTCTATACTTTCAGTAATAGGTGTTGCTAAGTCTCTGGATAATATACGTATATTATCTACAGGGATACTATCGGTAATTGCCACTTCGTACTGAGCACCGTCAGTCACTTGGCCCTTCAACCCTGTAGTATCAATTTCTAATAATGCTAGTTGATCATCCTCATCGTATTCATCACCTAACCAATTCATAACAGCATCTTCCATACTTACTTTGTCAGGGAAGCAATATACTGCGGGCTTTTCGCCTTCTATTTTTCTAGCTCTGTCACCAATTTGAGGTATTAAACCTCTACTCATTATACTACCTAAGTTATCTGCTAACGTTACATGATAAACCTTTTCAGGTAATTCATCATATTTTTCTTCTTCTAATTGTGCTTTCTTTAATTTGGTATAATAATTGGGATCTTCTGCTAAATGGTCTAATGCAATTTCACGTGCAGTTTGTGCATATGTTGTATGTTCGCTTTCTACTTCAATGCCACGTTTCAATTGATTTAAAATATGTTTGACTGTGACATTATGCTTTAATGCTAATGCTCTAACTGATAGTGTAGGCTTGTCTAATAGTTTAGTGCTACCAGGTTGTTGATACATAGTTTCTATAGTTAATTCATCACTATGTAGTTTATCACGCAAATCATACAGTTTGGTGATATAGTCTTGGTTACGTAATATCTTGTATGCTAGATTTTCAGGACCAAACTCACCTGCTTTATCTAATCCAGCCTGTCTATATTGCTTAATCTTTTTAATTACGTTCCCTACAATTTTCAAATCTTTGGATTTAAGTGCGTGTTTAATTAATGCATGTAATTTGTCGTATTTTGCTTTGGTTGCTGTCTGATCAAAGTTAGCTCTCTTTTTACTAGGAACTTTAATCCATTTATTCTGTAATAAACTATATTCACCCAAACTAATTACAGGTTGATTAACATCCTGCACATATAATTCTACAGGAACACCGTGAACTTTTATATTGTGACTGTCATTATAAATTGTTTTTTTGGCGTTGAATAATTCTCTGTAGACTTCGTTATTGGGTAACTCATTCATATCGATTAGAATATGCAAGTCTAAATCGCTATGGGGTGTATAACTGTACGCAGCGTTTGATCCAGATATAGTTAAATCTTTTACATCAAAACTATTGATACCCAATTCTTCAATAAAATCTTGTGCGATTAATTTAAGTTGTTTTTGTACTTCTGGTCGAAGGCGATTGTTAAACCATAGCTTAGGGTTTAAATCGTTGTGAAATTTTAATGCATCGCCTAGGCGAAATTTATCTAGCTCGTTGAGGTTCATTAGCTATTTATCACAAAAAAGCCCCTTGCGGGGCTAGTTTATTGTGCTACTTCGTTGCCATCTTTGTCAAGAAGTTTGCAACCTTGATTGCGTCTTTCTTGTACGTACATAGGTCCTATTGTATTGAATAGATGTTGTTGATTCTCCATACAGAATACATAGCTTCCTGAGTGACGTAGTAGAACACGTTTATCAACATAAATTTTTCCTCCTAGATCACGCCAGTTCTCACAGAAGGTCCAGTCTTCTGAATAATAACGATTCTGACGTACTGCTGTGTCAAAATATGTTTTCAAATACTGGTCATATTTGGGGTCAAGTCCTATGTCATTTTTATACTGCTTCACAGCAGGGTGACTGTTCAACTTGTGAAAGACATGTTTCTTCATTAGCAAAAATCCTGTACCGGCTTTGCTTACTTCTTGTAATCCATCGGGTCCTTCTTCTGCCCCTTCAAATCCGTTAACAACCCACTTGATCGGCATAGTCTTCATGGGATAAAGTCCACCGATTACGTCAACGTCACGATTTATAAGTACTAATAGATGCCATGGCTCCCAACCAATATCTGCATCAACAAAGAATAAGTGAGTAGCGTCAGGCATATCCAAAAACTTAGCTGTTAATGTATTACGTGCCCTACTGATCAAGCTTTCATTGACCATTGTTTCTAATGTCCAATCAATGCCTAATTGCCTTGCTGTATTAGCCCATTTAATAAAACTCATAAAGGTAGATTCAGTTAACATACCACCATAGCAGGGCATTGCTATGTGAACACGTGTGGTTCTTAGAAAATCTACATTTACCTGCACTTGGCCCGGCTGTGCTTGTTGCTGTTGTTGTTCAGCAATCTCTTGAAGTTGTTCCACTGGAACAGTTTTTTCTTGGTTATCTTCTGACATGCATTCCTCAATAAAGTTAAAATTATTTAGATGATATTTTTGTTACCAAAAAATTATACTTCATCTAAATAGTCTTTATTTTCATGCAATGGTGAATTTACTTTGGCTTCTAAATCCTTAATAGCACGTTGAAGCTTATTGATCTTTTCGTCCTGATCGTCATCATCTTGTTCGCTGTGTTTTAATGCACGTAATACATACATGACGAATGCTTGTTGCTTTGATGCAGACTGTGGGTAGTGTGCTTTAGCATACTTAAGAATTTTTTCTGTTTCTTGGTCTATGAAATTGTCCTGATTAGGGTTGTTCATAGTTTCGGCTAGTTCACCACTCATACCCACATTCAACAACTCAACAACATTTTTTGCAAGTTTAGGATTCTTTTGTGTTACAGGATATAGACTCATAACCATTGCAGTTTTCTGTCTGTCATTTAAATTAGGCCATGCATTACGAATTTCAGTAGCACTCTTAATACCAGGACCAAATTCTACTGTAGGTAGATAATCAATGTATGCGTGTTGACTGAATGGTTTTAAATCTTTTCCTGTCCATGGTTGAAAGTATGCGGGAGTTCCGTCTTTCTTTACACCACCGGGCTTTGGTTGTTCATTGCGATCTTTTTCACTGCGTACAAATATTAATACATCTTCATTTGGATTGTATTGACTGGTGATTTCTTCTGCCTTAAAGGGACTCTTAACTTGAATAAAACGACCAGGTGCTACACCTGCCAATTTAGCTAATTTTTCTTTAATACTAAATGGAAACGGTCTAGCTTTCTGATCGTTAGTTGCAGCTACATAAACATCGGCGTCAGGGAAGGCTTCAAGGGCAGATTGGTATAATGCATAATGCCCTGCATGAAATGGATGAAAGCCTCCCGGCATGACGACGATTTTCTTCATTTTTACTTGGTTGCTTTAGATTCTTTTCTTGCTGCCTTTTCAGCAGTAATTTCGTTACGAATAACTTTGCATAGTTTAGCTACTTCACCTAATGCTTTTCTCGCACGTGTTCCTGCTGCTGAATTGCCCTTTGAGAACTTCTCATGTTCTTTAAGTGCTTCTTCAAATTGTACCTTTAACTGATTTAACGACTCCATTACTTCTCCTTAAAAAATCTTAACTACCTTGCATTGCTTGCAATAATGCTCTAGCAACTACACGGTCTTTTTCCTGTTCTTCATCGGGTAATTGTGCATAATTAATGTTCATTAATTTTTCACGTTGAGCTAATTTAGCCTCTAATTTACCTGCTGCTCTTAATTTTTCAGTATCATCGAATTGCTCTGGATTTTGTACAAATGCTCTTGCAGTAACATTCCAGCCCTTATGAATTGCATCGGCGATTTGTTCGATATCGGTTACACCCGATTCAATAGCTTTTTTAGCAAACTCGGCTGACTTAAGATTAGCTTGCCAACCAAAAGTATTACCTGGTGTGCTGCGTCCATAATGGTATGCATCATCCAATGCCTTATCACTAATTGTTGCTAATTGCTCAATACTTAAATTAGTAGACTCATTTAATAGGTCAATGTATTTTCTAAAAATTTCTGTAGACATTTATATTTCCTTAGTAAGTCAATTTAACAAATTGTACAGTGCCACCTTGAAAATCTTCTACTTTAGCTCTCATGAAAACAAAGTTACCCTGTACATTCGTATAAACACTAGCGTTGCTAGCTATTTGGGGTGCGGTGTTAGCTACTGCATTTGCGTTTGCCTCTAATTGATAAACTTTAAACCAATCGTTTGACGTAGGGTTAGTAGCCAAACTAGCTTCCAATACAATATTACCCGTACAATTTGTGACTTTTATGTTCACAGTTTGTAGGTCTTGATTACCCAAATAATAGGCGGCAGCAGGTTGACTATTACCTGTTACAGTATAAGGTGCTGAGTTGCCTGGATTAAGATAGGTAGTTTGTGGCAACATTATTAGTGTTGTAGTTTGGCTCATTATTGAACCCTTTCGACCTCAACAACTACGCCGTCGCCTACTAGTTCTTGTGCTACTTGTTCTAAAGCCTGCTGAATATCATTTCCTGCGATAGCAGAACCCTCATCATGAGAGTCTTTTACCAATTTACTAAACTTGATAACTACCACATCTTCTACGATTTTTGCCATGTAAATACTCCATTAATAGAGTATTTATCTTTATTCTATAGCTTTTGGACGTTTTTCAAGCTTGAACCTACGCCCAAGCAATTCCCCGTGCAATAGTCCAAGTAAACTGATAGAAGATTCTTCATCATATTCAATGGAATATGCGGAACTACAATATCTACCTCTGTAAGTTCGTGTTTTATCCCTAGATGCTAACCAACTTATCAAGCTTGGACTAGGATAAAGATTCTTGGACCTACTAAAAAGTTCTACCAAATCTTCCATAACTTGTACGTCCACACGCTTAGATTTCAAGTAAACTCTGTATTGTCTTTTGGGTTGACGTACAAAGTATTTAATACCTGCAAAATGCCCGGGTGGCGACATTTGTGCTTCAGTAAAATCAATCTCCATATTTCCCCAAGCTTGTAAGCTATGCAACTTGGATAAATCATTTGAGAAGATTGCAATTACATCTCCCTCTACACGGACAATCATTTCCTTAGAAATCTTAACCTCACGTTTGAATTCTAAGAACTTTTCAATAACTGGTTTGTGTGATAGCACAACAGTTGGATCCAAAATAGAGGATCTAAAAGGTTTTGTAGTGCTAGCACGTTTTACCCATGCATCAGCAGACTTGACATGATATGTGTATCTTGCACCGGGCACTTTTAGTCTAGCCCGATACTTAAATTTATCCCAATAATCTCTTTCACGAAATTCAATGTAATTGATTCCGGGCACATTATCAACTGATTTCAATAATCCCATTTTCGTTTACCTTTGCAGATACTTTGTTTGTGACGACAAATTCTATCATATCTTTATTGAGCGTTGCAAGAATATTGGCATTCCTGATTTTCTCAAAAAGGATACGTTTACTCAATGGCACCCTAATCAATTCATCTATTTTTCTAGATAATGGACGGGCTCCCATTTTGCTGTCGTAACCCTTTTCTGCTAGGTATTCGATTGTTGTTTCAGATAATGTTAATGTAATATTATGCTTATCCAATAATGATTTCTTGAGGTCTTCTGTGAACTTGATAACAATCTTTTTAATAGAAAGTAAATCAAGTTTGTTAAACTTACAAACTAAATCTAATCGGTTTCTAAATTCAGGCTTGAAGAATTCTTTCAATGCTTTATCATCTTCTCCTGTCTTTTCTTGACTACCGAAACCAATATTGTTGCGTTCACTATCACTACTACCCAAGTTACTGGTCATGATAATGATGGTGTTCTTACAGTTAACTTTCTTACCATTGCTACCAGTGATAGTACCTTCATCAAGAATTTGTAAGAAGATGTTGAAGATATCAGGATGTGCCTTCTCAACCTCATCGAACAACATGATAGCATGTGGGTTTTTACTCAAGTCACTAATCAAGCGACCACCCTGAACTTGACTATCACCGAATCCTACATAACCAGGTGGCGGACCGATCAAGCTTGATACACTATGTTTTTCACTATATTCACTCATATCATACTTGAGCAATGGCATGTCGAGGTTCTTGCTCAACAACTTAGCCAATTCTGTTTTACCTGTACCCGTAGGACCTAAGAACAAGAAACTAGCCATTGGCTTCGTTTCATTTCCGATACCAGCAAAGCTAACATAAACACGATCCAATACCTGTTTAACAGCTTCATCTTGACCATACAGTTTACCGTTGATGTTAACATCAAGTGTACTAATTCTTTCTAGGTTGTCACCCTTCAATTTATCAGCAGGTACACCTGTATACTTTTCTACCTGTTCGTAGATAAGTTCTTTGGTAATGATAGCATCTTTATTCATTGCAACACGTTGCTTTGCACATGCTGCATCCAACAAGTCAATACTCTTGTCAGGATTTTTACGATCATGAATATACCTAGTAGAACTTTCTACTGCGGCTTTAATTGCCTCATCTGTGATGTTAACCTCATGAAACTCGTTCAATCGTGCTGCTAGCCCGCTTAGAATACGAATCGTAGAATCGTGACTAGGTTCATCAATGCCAATGCGATAGAATCTACGCATCAATGCACGATCCTTTTCGAAACTTTCGTAGAACTCTTCCCATGTAGTGCTAGCAATAACCTTTAATGTGCCCTTAGTAATTGCAGGCTTGATCATATTAGCAAAATCAACTGATCCATTATTTGAACCACCTGCACCCTGCATGGTGTGTGCTTCATCAATGAATAGTATTGCTTTCTTTTTTGTATTCAATGCATCAATAACTGCTTTGACTTTTTCTTCAAAGTCACCGCGATATTTACTGCCTGCAAGTAAGCTACCAATTTCTAATGAGAATAATTGATATCCTTCTAGGAATTCAGGAACTTCCTTATTGATAATAGCTTGTGCTAGACCTTCTACAATAGCAGTCTTACCCACACCTGGATCACCTACCATTAATACGTTACTTTTGAAACGTTTAGCCAACACATTAATAATATCTTCTAGCTCTTTGCTACGACCAATAACAGGTTCTAGCTTATCATTCTGTGCTAGTTTTGTTAAATTAGTAGTGAATTCTTCAAGAATATCATCTGCTTGATTTTCAGTTAGATTACCTGAATATTCTTGACCCTTGTAATTCTTTTGCCAATGCTGCACAAATTCAGCTTTGTGAATTCCATATTTAAGTAAGAAGTAATGTGCATGGCTATTGCCCTCAGCCGCAATACTAAGATACAAGTCAATCGTAGTTACTTGTCTACGTCCAGTAAACAATACTTGTGTAATGCTACGATTCATCACACGCTCTAGAGAGTTGGTTTTGCGTGGTATAGCTTCAGGATCTTTACTTTCAATGGCGTGAAGTCCATTCAAGTAGGAGGTAAGTTCATCAACGAACGTAGAAACATCGGCTCCAAAACTTACTAAACACTTCTTAAAAGGTTTATGATTAATGAGTGCCAGTAGCAAATGTTCTACTGTGCAATACTGATGTTTTCTTTGCTTTGCCTCTGCAATAGCTTGTTCGATGATGCTTTCAATTTCTGGTGAGTTAGTCACTATATATTTCCTTTTAGGTATTTAATTAGTTTTGGAACGCAAAATACTTTCAGTTATTTCGTTTGCTATTGTATCAGGCATGAAAGGTTTAAGTAAAAGTATTTGGTCTCCGTATAGATTAGAGTTGGGTATTGGCATTCCTTGTCCAGCAATTTTTAACTGTATATATGGTTGTGTTTTGGGTGGGACAGAAACTTCAAACGTCTTTCCTGATATCGTTTGAAAATTAATCTTAGTGCCTACTATCAAATCTAACACGGATATCTTTTGATTACAATATAAATCATTTCCTCTACGTTCGAATCTAAGGTTTGGCGTAACCCTAAACTCTACAATCAAAGAGGTATTGTTATCTAATATATTATCAAAACGTAGGTGTGATCCGTCAGGTAATCCTTTGGGGATATCGATATTCATCATTTTCAATCCCATTGGAGTTTGCAACTTTAGGACATGTGTAGCTCCATTATACACATCTTCTAAAGACACAGACATTTGTGTTCTAAAAACTTGTCTGCCAGATTTAGGTTGAAATGGGTTACCACGACGCTGAGAGAAAATATGGGAAAATACATCTCTAACATCGAAATCACCAGTAAACATTTGACCAAAATTTGGCGGAAACCCTTGTGACTGTGGGTTATCGTACTGTGCTTTCTTTTCAGGGTCGCTAAGAATACGATATGCTTCTTCTACTTTTTGGAACGTAGAAGTATCACCACCCTTGTCTGGATGGTGCTTACTTGCTAATTTTCTATATGCTTTTTTGATTTCATCGGGTGTAGCGTCTTTGGCTACACCTAGCGTAGAATAATGATCCATTATTTATTATATAGCATTACTCTCGTAGTGTCAAGATTTATTGTCGATTCCAAATGTTTCTGTTTCGCCAATCTATTTCTTTTTCAAGTTTTTGTTTCACATCTACCAATTCTGTTTCTCTTTGAGTTAGCCTTTTGGATAATGCACTATTAGATTCTTTGAGTTTATTGGCTTCAACCTTTACTCTATCCAATTCAGCATTCAAATCGGTTAACTGTTGTGATAATATAGCATTGGTATCTTTTAGCTTTGATGTTTCATTGCGTGATTCTGTTTTGAATCTTTCATGTTCTGCACGTGAGTCTGATTTAAATTTTTCATAGTCTTGTTGAAACTGCTTTACACTGACTTGAAAGCTTTTTAAATTTTCATCAATTTTTTGTGCTTCATCTTTGTGCTTTTTGATTGTGCTTCTTATCTCTTTGGTTGCTTCTTTTTCAGAAGCAATCTCACTACCCAACGTTACAGTATCGTCTTGTAATTTTTTCGACTCTGTTTTGAGTTGGGTAGTTTCTTCTTTGTTTACAGTATTAGTAGAAACATACCAATAACCAACTCCTGCCGTAGCAACAAGTAATAAAGAGACTGCACCTATAGCGATTCTATGTACTACTTCTTCACCAGAAAAAAACATTAACATGATTACTCTTTAGTGCTAGTTATTTTATTTTCACCTTTAGTGACAGTAACTTTGTCTCCGTCAATGTCTACTTTCATAGGTTCGTTTGCTTGTTCAAGTTTATTAATCAATTCATTAATAACTTTGAACTCTGGTTTTTCTTCTTTTTCTTTTGTACCTGTTATACTTGCTAACATAGTAATTAAAGCCATAACTGCCGTAGACACTAAGCCGATGACAGCAGGTAAGCTTTCGCTAGGTAAAAAGGCGCTAGCGCCTACTCCCACTACAACCAAGAGTACTATCCAAGGTATAGCACTCTTGCCTACATACTTGCTCGACACCTCTTTTGCAGAGTTCATCGCCTCAAGTTTTTTCAACTCAATGATAGCTTGAGTCTTGAGTAAATTAAGTTCTTTATCCGCCATAACAATCCTTTCTTATTATTTTTATTGATTTGTTGGCTTACAAATATTTATTATTGTGCTTTTTCTAGTTTTTCCTTTGTTCTACCATATGCAGCGATACCTAATACGGCACCCATAGCTATGTGGTATAATCCTGCTCCTTGCAGAGTCAATGGTTGCCATTGACTAGTAACTTGCCCCTTACTTACTGCTTGTAGCACGGACCACAAAACTGGAAAGATAATAAAATCAGTAATACATGTAAGCATATAGCTCCAACCCATTGCTGGGCGCCATTTTTTGTTTATCCAGTCACTACTATCTTTATCATGTTCTACTAGTACATCTGCACCGCTGGCAGAATTAGTAGGTGCAGCACCAGTTAGTACTGGTGTTGACCCATTTGATTGATTGATGTTTGTTGTACTTCCGAAGCTTGTTGTTGCTTGCTGGTTAAATGCTGGTGAACTATAACCGCCGGCTGCGCCGAATCCTCCTGACGAAGGTGCGCCAAATGTTGAAGTCCCGCTGAACGGTGAGGATTCATACGTAGTTCCCTGTGGGAACTGTTGTATTGTTGGATCTGCTGCAAGTTGTGCATATTGTTCGTCATCCGTTGCCATTGGCCTTTCTTGTCCGGCTTTTTTAGGTAATATTGTTGTAGCCATTTTTACTCCCTTATAATCCCGCTTTGCTAATGAAATCTTTTAGCTCTCTATCCTTTTCAAAAAGTTTTTTAACTTCTAAACCAGCAATACTACGCATTTCGTTTAGTTCATCTTCTTGTTCTTGTTCTATTTTATATTCATTAGGATTACATATGATAACCTGTTTAAGTATTTGTTCTTCAGGTTCATAATCTTCATCGTCTACTTGTACTGACCATTCTGATAATTTTAAATTAGTTAAAGTTTTAAGGTCATTTATAAGTTCTACAATTCTTTCTGGTACAGTTGATCTGCGACTTAATTCTACGAATACTAGCCATTTGCCAGACACTACTTCTCCGTCGCTTAAGCTAGCGTCTAGCACATAGTCATATCCTTTTTCAAACCATTCTTCTAAATCATTTCCTGCGTCTTTAGATTTCACAACAAAAGCTAGTGTAACTATATCTTTATCTTTACCCATTTTAGCGGAATACTCGTCAACGGTTACACGGGGCTCTATTTGCCCCTCCATGTCGTGATAGTCTAATCCTTCATATAATTTTTTCATATTACATCGGCGGAGCCGCCCCCGGTGCTGCTGGCGGTGCAGGCATTCCTGCACCCAAGTCTGCTGGAGCCATTCCTGCTCCTTGTTGGTTATCCTGATCAGATTGCTGGGTATTTTCTTTATCTAAATCTTCTTCGTATGCTGTTTCTATATCATCCAAGTCGATGGTTTGATCAGCTAAATCAATAGAACCTTCTTTGATTTCGTTCATCAGTGCCTTAGGCACTTCAATCTGTACGAACCAAACTTTTTTCTCAACGCCTTTAGGATATCTAGTTCCTTGTACAAAGTCATCATAGTTTTTAACTTCAATAGGAACTTTTATTTTACCTTTGGCGAAAGATATGCTACATCCAATTGATGCTAGGCGTTTTGCACCACTAGGATCAGGCATTAATTTGTATGGCCACATGAATGTGCATGTTACTGAATATCTACCTGAATCCGGGCCCTGAACCAGTTCCCCGTATATCCAATTCTTAAAAGCGTACAAATCTGCTTCGTCTAGAACACGCTCAAAATCCAATAATGTAGACATAGAACCATCACTGGTCATAATACCCTTGACGTTGCTTATAATACTTACAAAGTCAATATCGTCAAAAAAATTGTCTGCGGTTTTATTCTTCATCTAGTATTTATCACTACAGAGATTATTTGTTGAAATCAAAAAATTAGAGGATATCCTAATATTTATCTGTGATCTTTGCGTTTTAAGTATGCTAGTAACCTGCACTACAAGTAGGTTAAATAATTTTTGAATGCAAAGCATTCATAGCTCTAGAAAAGGAGAACAACTTGAGCAAACGCAAAACCGGCGCATTACGCAGTAAAGAAAATTCATCTAGATACACAGAGTTCCCAAAAAATGAAGTAAAAACCTTCTATATCAATCAATCGAAAACAATAGATTTCAGTCAAGCACAGCCGAAAAAATTAAGAAAACCGATCGAACTTGTTCCTAAATCGATCAACCAAGAAAAATACATAATTTCCCTCCTAGACGATGAGACCGATATTGTCGTAGTCTCAGGACCTGCAGGTACGGGAAAAACGTATTTGGCTATGCAGGCTGCTATTAAGGCTCTAAGAGCAGGAGAATGTAATCAGATTATTTTGACCAGACCTGCAGTGGGTGTCGATGATGAGAAGCATGGATTTTTACCTGGCGATTTAAATGCCAAAATGGAACCATGGACTCGTCCATTATTAGATGTACTCAAAGAATATTACTCAGTTAAAGAAATACAAACAATGCTAGAAGAACAAATTATTGAAATTGCACCCCTAGCATTTTGCCGAGGAAGGAATTTCAAGCATAGCTGGATTATTCTTGATGAGTCACAAAACTGCACCCCAAGTCAACTCAAAATGATCATGACTAGGATAGGTGAAGGTAGTAAATTAATTATTACAGGGGATATCGAACAAACGGATAGAAAAACTGCACAAAACGGTTTAATGGATCTTATAGAGAAATTAAATCATTATCAAGTTCCGGGGCTAAGCCTATGCAAATTTGAGGTAAAAGACGTTCAAAGACATAAGATCATTGAACACATACTAAAATTGTACGGCTAATAAATGGGGCTTCGGCCCCATTTATTTGTTATTTTCTTTTTCTAACTGAGCAACTAGGTTGGGGTATACTTTCTTGTAGTATTCTACCATTCTGTTAAAATCGGTTTCGACAACCTTACCCTCAATAACACACTTTTCTACTTTTTTGTTTGCAAAATCTAAAATGACATTACACATTTGACTGTCACTGGCTCTGACACGTTTAGATACTTGGACCTGCTCATCAATCTGCCCACCGGGCTTACGTAAAAAAGTAATCAACATATACTTCATGCTGTTAGCTCCACTAATGTTGCAGCTAGAGAAATTTCAGGAATACCCACTAACGGTAGATTAGCTAGACCATTTCTAATAGTGATGATAGCTGCATCTTTCTTTTCTTGTTCTTTACCCCAAAGGTCTAGATTATCATACATCCAACGATATACTTCTTCAATACGTGTTGGATATAGAGACAAGTATTGCATCAATTGCTGACGACCTTCTAAGATTTTACCTTGTTTGAACAATGCAGTAGCATCTAGTAAGAACGAATTCTCACCTGATTCTTGTGTTCTCGGTGGCAACAGTTTACCAGTATTACTGTTTACTTGCAGTTGATTCAAGCATTTACGTAGATCGGGGTATGTTCCGCGAACATATGTATCCAATGTATCTAAATCAAACTCTACATTCTCACTTACCAATACTGTAGCTGCACGTGCTGTAAATTCTGTCATATCTGTTTTACTGATATGAAATTCATGACAACGACTTTTCAATGCAGGAATAATCTTGTACTGATAATTGCAAGTAAGAATATATCGTACAGTCTGATGATATGCTTCCATATCATTACGCAATGCTGCTTGTGCAGGTTGAGTTAGATAATCAGCTTCGTCCAACAGTACAATTTTGAATTGCCCAAACGGCATAGTTTGCACGAATCCATTGATTTTTTCACGCAAGTTATCAATGCCGTTTTCACGTGACGCATTAATTTCAAGTACATCGTAATCTTCAACCTTGAGTTCATTGATAAGAACTTTAGCCAAAGTTGTTTTTCCCGTACCCGGATCGCCACTGAGTAGTAGATGCGGGATGCTTCCATCGCTAATCCATTGCTGGACTTGTTGCTTTTGACGTTCATCAACAAAAACATATTCATCTACAGATTTAGGACGATATGCTTCAACCCAAAGTTTGTTCTTCATTCTTTCTTGCCACCAAATAGTTGTAGTAGAGATAAGAATATATTAATGAAATCTAGGTATAATGTCAATGCACCCTGGACTTCAAGCGACCCAGTATCACGTTCGTAACTGACCATTTCACGAATCTTTTGTGTATCATATGCAGTTAAACCCAAGAAAACAATGATAGCCAATGCGCTAATGACCATAGCAAAGACGCTACTGCCGATAAAAATATTGATAATACTGGCAATAACCACGGCAATAAGACCAACAAACATAAACTTACCAATACTATCCAAGCTAGTTTTAGTAAAGTACCCATAGATGCTCATCACTCCAAATAAAACGGCTGCGCCCATAAATGCAGTGAAAATGCTACCCATTTGATAGACGGCGAAAATTGTAGAAAAACTTAAACCCATTAGTGCTGCAAAACCGTATAACATCAGTTGTGCTATAGACTTTGGTGGATTGGCATTCAATGCGATTGAAATTCCAATGACTGCTACCAATGGTGCAAAAATTACAATCCATTTAGTAATACCAGTAAAGAAAAATTGTAGTAGTTCTGGACTGGTACCTACAAAATAACTAACTAACATACTGACTAGAATTGCTAGCCCTGTATGCTTGTATACACTTGCCATACTAGTATTAATGGCACTTGCACTTCGATATGTATTAATTGTTGCTTCCATATTAGCTCCTTAATGATTGATATGTGATTATTTTACCTATTTCTTCACCCAATTCTTTGTCATCAGTAATGATATGAAGATTATGATCGCTAGAATCACGCTTCTTGTCGTATGTCCTAGTCTCAATTACATAACCACCGTTTGCACGATAGATTGTAAAATTCATGCCATTATGACTATCAATAGACCTAGCTGCAACAAGTTGTGCTGCCATAGACTCTTTAATTGGCACATCAGCACGTGAATCTTCCCATGCTTGTTTGCACTTTTTAGCGAACCATTTATTAAACCATTTCATTTTTCTTCCTTAGGAGTATCAAAGGGCCAAGGGGCACCAGGATTAGTGATAATGGGTGTCGATGTATTTGTAGTAGATACCCAGCCTTCATGATCGATTTCAGAAGAAACAGGTTGTTCAGTCATGATTACCTCTCCTTCAGTTCCATCATCATTCATACGTGTGATTTTTAAATCACAATCAATAATCATTTCGCATTCGTCTTGTACCCATCCATGTTCTTCCAAGTCGAGCCAACTGTTTTCCTCTAAGAATTCTTCAAGCCATTCACGTGTTTCATCGTCGCAGTCATCGTAATCTCTATCTTCCCAACAACCGTCCCAAGTTTCTAATAGTTCTGTTTCATATTCACAGTTGTAGATGTCAACACCTGCTTCAATGTTAGGAGGATTATCGTCGTCGGTATGGACTAAAAATTCCCCCCAACGCCAACCGGTTTCAATCATTAATATATTGTCACCGTTGGTAAGGTAGTTGCGCTCAATTACAGACTTCTTCCATGTAGGTTCTACTTTCCAAGTTGCCATTTTAATACACCTTATCACTCATTGTTTGATCGTTAACGGGTTCATCACTTACCATCAATACGTCATTGTTATCTACTTTGCGTATAGTATGTTCTCCGTTCTCATCTTCTATTTTAATACCTCTAGTCCACCGACCGTGACTAATTAGGATATATTGCCCGACTTTAACATCTTTTTGATCGGGACCAATAGCAAATACTTTTGCCCATCGTGGACGAATACCGGAGCTTTTCATGTCATCGTTGATAAGAACGATGCCGCCATTACTTATTCGTTCGTCAAATGCCATATCCGATACAATAATATTGTCACGTAATGGGTGCAGTGCTTTTATCTTATATGGTGAAAATGATGGCTTAGTTTCCATTCTTATTTTCCCTCGCTTTAATTTGTTCCACTTCTAAATCGTCTTGCATATCCTCTTCTAACTCACGTTCGACAGAAGTTAATTCAGGTGCAGGGGCCGAAGATGCAAGTGTGGGGGCTGAAGGTCTGCTAATGGGCTTTTTATTTACTGGTGGGAGTGGTTCATTTCCTTTTCTAGGTGGCTTCATAGTACGTTGATTTCGCAATGGTTGTGCTGACCTATTGCCCACGGTCTTTGCATATTGACTATTCACCTTAGAAGTAACGGGTTCTATAATCTTACCGTGTGCATCGATTGTATCTCCCCTAGCGTTTACTTTCATGTTACCTACGGCTCTAGTTCGTTCATTTTTAGCCATAAGTTCTGTCATATCAACAGTTCTGCCCATTGCGCTTCGGTATTTTCCCATAATTTTTCTCCTTAATAACTATTTTAGGAATTCATCAATATTTAGATCATAATACAATGAATTAATTTTATGTACTCCTAGCAAGAAAAGGACAAAGCTAGCTACTGAGCTTCCCCTTCCTACTCCCCATACTATATTGTTGCTTCTTAGGGTGTCTACCAAAAACTTCAAATATATAAGTAACGGAAACATATCTCTTTCGTGAAAAAGCAACAGTTCTTGACCTGCACGTTGAAGTTCAGCATCGTTACTACATTGATCTAGGATATATTTAGCTATGTCAAAATCGTTGTATTTTTCGGGCAAGAACCATTTAGATTGCAGATTAGTATCAAACTCTTTTAAGCTGGATTGATTATCTGTAAGTGTGATGAATTTTGGTAGAGTACTAGTATCAATGATATCTGATAATCTAATCTCTTTGTCAACTAAGACCTTTTTGAGATTTATATTAGGATTGGACATATAAAGATCGCAAATGTCCTCTTCAGAGTAAATTTGCTGTCCGTAATTATCTATCTTCATATAATGATGATAACTTAAAAATTATCATTTGTCAATAGGAATAAAAAGAATTTCTCCCTTATCACAATTGTCATTCTGTTTCCAACTCAACCCAACACTGTTCCAATCTTTTGGTTCTTTCTTAAGTTCTACAATTTTTTCTTTTTTGGAAGATTTGTGTCCATTTGTGCTTGGATTATTTTCATTCCACCAAACATTTGTATAATGAGTAAATTCAACTTCTTCGTCAGCAGATATATGGAAAACAACGTCATCGCATAACTTAGATTTTATTTCAATTGACGTTACTATTAATTTTTCTTCTGCAATAACGTTGCATTTATTCATTATTACGATTCCTATGATTTGATCATAAGGATCTTCGGGCAATGGACATATCCTAATGTTTGCCTTTGAATATAAGTCTACAGCTTTAGTATCGCTGCTATTGATAAAAATTGAATTTTCTAAACAGAATTCAAATAGATATTTGATTCTGTCCATTGCAATATTTTGTTCACGAATATCATCAGTAGCAACAATCATGTGCAACTGTATATCGTAGTCATTTATTAGAAATGTTTTTTCGTGGTGTACCGCAGCTTGAAAAAAGAATTTTTTAGAAATTCTAGCGTTCATTTTTTGTCTATGCTTATTTTGGTGTTTATCTTCTGTGCCTTTACCATCTCATCCATTTTCTTATTGTATGCGGCTCGGTAACTTTCGATTACCATATTTATTTGGTTGATAAGAGGTCCATTACCCATACGATAGGCAAAGTTAAGTTTGTTAGTAAGGTCTGTTAGAGTTTTTTGAAGATCCTCTAGACTCTTATCCGATAAATCTGATATAAATGGATGTTGCACCTAAATATTTATTACCATGCAGTTAATACTACTCTTTTCCATATGTCCGAACCAACGTAACTTGTTGCAGAGCAGCTACCAGTCGCAGTAGTTAATACAACTGTAGAATCTGCAACTCCGTTCGTTCTAGACCTACTAACAGATATTGCAGTTCCACTAGGTATAGATTTTATATAGTAAACTACCCCCGCTGTGATACCGCCAAATGTAGTTCCAGAGAACACAATAGGAGCGTTAAGTGTTAAACTAGTTGTATTGTTTAGAGTTATTAAATTAGTACCAGATGTTGTATTAGTAACTGTCTTGGTATATGAAGTCGCATCATACGTATCAGTACATACATATGTGTATGACACTGGATTCCCGTACATTGAACTTGTAGGGCTAGCGTTGCCAGCTAAGTTTACATTAGCTCCACCTAATGTAGAAGAAACTGTAAACGTTGTACTAGAAACAACATTGCGTACATAATACGTTGTTCCTATAGTAATATTAGATTCCATAGTTACACCAGTGAACACTATAGGTAAATCGGTATATAACTGTGAAGTATTTCCTGTAGTAAAATAATCCGCAGAATTTGTGCTGCTAATAGTTAATTGATTGTATGTGTCACCTAACGCTACTGTACCTACTACATCACCTTGATAACCAGTAGGAGAAGGATTGCGTTGTTGTAATTGTGTAGTTTGTCTAGGTCTGTTATACGGTTCTATAGTAATAGTATTACCACAGTCTGTAGAACTCAATCTATAATTTAATTGTGTTACTCCGTATGGTACGCTTATATTACCTGATCCTGCGGATCCACCATAGTTTTCTAATGTTGTTAGTCCAAAGTTATTGTTAGATGATACAACTTCTGTAGGCCAACTTACTACTGCTAACGAATTGCTAACTGTTAATTGTAATTCTACATTACTTTGAGTACCATATGGTGCCCAATTGCCAAAAGTAAATTGCACGTTTCCTGAGACAGTACCGTACTGTACATCTCCCAAGCTCACATCTACGGCAACGGTTCCTGATAATGCGTTGCCCAAATTAAACGTAGTCGCTCTAAAACTTCTTGTGGCACAATTGCTAATAAGAGTATTTCCCATGTCATTATTAATGACAGTATTATCCAATGCGGACTTTACAACTACCTTATTTTGAAGGTCAGAGATTTCATCACTAGCAGTATCTAGGTTTGTTTTTATACTAGCGAAATTATTCCTAAATCCCTGTGAACTATTATTCTGCCCGGGGATAGGATAATTTACATCTATTCCATTAGTATTAATTGCGCTCATAAATTAATTTCCATATAGTATTTAGTATTGCGTTTCATCGGGTAAAATAGTTTTTCTAGGAAATAGTACATAGAAATTTTTACTGTCAAGAGGATCAGGTACCGGCGTAGCACTAGGTAAACCGGTCCAAGCAGGAGGACTTGTATTTTTATCATAATTGTATGTGATACTCTTATTGACTGCAAATCTATCAATTTTGAAATTAATTTGATTAAGTGAGTAAGGAGTACCCTCTGGTTTTAACCACAATGTATTAATGTTATTTTTGATAGTTTCTGCATAGCCTGGCTTAGTGTAGCATATTACCCAAGCCTGTGTGTACCCTAACGTGCTACCATTTTCTTGTTGACTAGTCATCCATTTGGGTAGTAACGTGCTATCAAATTCTTGACCCAAAACTTGTCCTACTCGGTTACGCATATTGAACAAACTGTTTGGATATAAGTCTCGCACAAATCCTGGAGATAAACTAGTATAGTATTGTTGTCCCAATATATCTTCATAACTTGTATAGATATTTGTAACGCTTGTATACCATGGTCCTAAAAATAAATTTATTGGGCGTGGCCAATAGATTTCTTCAGCTACGCTTACACCTTGAGGATTTTGCAAGTTGTCTATTACTTGACTATAAACTACTTCGTAAATAATTTGACCGTTGTCATCTCTTGCCTGTGCAGTCTTTAATTCCCCTAAAGTTATGTTCCTCCAATAGTGATTCTTAGTTACTGCTGCAATGTATTCGTTTATATCACTAGCATATATTCCAAATGCATGTTCGTATATAACTTCTGTTGCTTTACCAAAGTAAATGTCGTTAGGTCTATACAAATAATCATATGGTATAAGTGTTTCGTTTGTCAACAGATTATTGATTAATTCTCTGTCGGCTATACTAGGAGTTGCTTTAATGTACAATATATCAGTTGGTTGTACATACGCTTGTATTACCGTTAATGTAAACTCTTTTGCTGAGATAACAATAGGATAATCAGGAGAGTATGCTTCTATAGTAAATGTAAATACAGTTTCATCGTTCAATCCTAAAAGTTCTGATGTAGGTTGATTCGCTACATACCCAGTTATTTCACCATTACTTAGTAGAGTTAGATTAGGCGGAAGTGCACCAGCAGATACACGATATTGTAAATCAACATCACAAGTAGCTAGTACACTCTTAGTACTGATTGTTCCATTAAATATAGTGCCGAGATTATTTGGTGTAACCCAAGTAATAACACCTGTTATATCATTAGCTAAATTAAATGAGAAATTTATAAAGGGTGACGCAATAGATGGGTTGGCAGTCTTATAGACAGAAACGCTAAATGAGTATTGATTTATACCTGCCGTAGATATAAAGGGTGTACCTGTGATCCATCCGGTATCTGGATCTCCTGTTAAACCCAATGGTAATCCTGCATACAAGTATGTTATACCATTGTTGTCAAAATCTTTACCGATTATTTTAAAAGCAAAATAATTGTCACTCTGAATCGTTCCTATAAATGCAGGAACTGAGGGAGGATACGTGTTGTAACTACTATCAGCGGGAGGTAAAACATAATAACCATAATATGGATTATTATTATTGATATTGTATGTTTCTGGTCTAGTGTTTAATATAGTAGGCACTCTAGTATTCACAGGAGATCCAGGACCACCTTGGCTTATAGGTGTGTTTTGATTTATTACTGTTATAGAATATGCACTGATTCCTCCGCCCAATGGACTGTTTATTTGTAGTGTAAAGTTATATGTTCTTATTGTAGGCTGTCCTGTAGATATAGCAGGCAGGCTAACTGTCATAAATCCTGTACCACTATTCAATACAAATGTTGAACCATTGGGTGTTGAGCTAATAGTAAAGCTGGTACTATTAATAATAGATTTTATGTAGTAAGTTACGTTTTCATCAATACCACCAAACATAACAGTGCCGCTAAAAGTAACAGGTCGACCAATAGTAAATCCAGTAGTACTCAAACAAGTTATAATATTAGTTGTTTCAGTTACTGTAGCAGCAGTTGTGACAGCAGGAACAGTAACAGTTATAGTAGGAGGTTCAGCATATCCTCTAATTAACCCATCTTCATTTATTTCTAATCCAGGAGGTAACAAACCTTCTAGTAGTGATATAGTCACAGGATTATTAGAATCTGGATTGTCATATCCTATCTGTGCGCTTACCCATACACTATCATTTGTACTAAGGATAGTTCCTGATGGAGTTGTGAACGACGGGATAGCAGTTCCTGTTACTGCCATACTAAAAGTTCTGTCACGTATGTTGCTATAATTATCTGTGGCTCTTACGACAAAGGTTGATATAGTTTCTTCAGTTACTAATGAGGGGATGCCGGATATAAGACCATCCTCATCCATTACCATACCTGGTGGCAAATTACCACTTATAATAGTATATGTCAACGAAACAGCAGGTAAAACAGCACTAGCAGACAATGCAACTGAAACAGGAACTCCCGACGGAAACGTGCCTATCGAACCTGCGGGTGTATTCCATACTGGTTGTGCCATATTAATGTACGCCTAAATGATGTAATGCAATATGATAATGGTGTTGTCTATCTGCTAATCCAATTGTACCGCCATTTATTCTTTTAGTTAACGTAATAAAATCATCACGATCACAGAATTGATTAAGTTTATTGTTGTCCCAAAACCATCCTGCACTTGCTACAGCACCGTTGGGTGTTTCTAAATAAGCAATTGTGCTATCTATATCCATGTCTAGTGCTTCTGCAAAACGTGTGTAATTGTCACGACCTGTCAATTGAATTAATCCTCGACCACGAAATCTCCAGCCATCACCGCTGGTTTCATCTCCGTTCTTCATGCGATTGGCATACACACGATTAGCAATCATCTGTGGCTTGCGTTCATATTGTTTTGCTAATTCTTCTGTGGGAAAATATTTCTTAAACGTTGTCATTAAACCTTTAGCACTATAATTAAGATTTTCTATAACCGCATTAAATCCACCTGATTCATGTGCTATTTGTGCTAAAAAACCTGCTATACGTCTGGGATTGTCAAACATTTCATAATATTGACCCACTGTATTTAATGGTTCAACATACCCTTCTAAAATCGCTCTTTTAGTTTTAGGACACATTGCTTGTAATAATTCTAATGTTACCATATATCACCTTTATTATGCATATGTTGCGCCAACTGAATACCATTGTGTTGTAGTTGGAGCTATAAATTGTAGCGTTGCCCCGGCAGCTTGTGATAGTGCTGCATTTGTTGCCCCTGTATTAATTGCTGCGCCGCTAGCAGGGAATACATTTAATGCGTTAGCACTAGAGTTTGTAATGTACAATATCATACCTGCTGTAGCTGAAGGTAGCACAACTCCATTGGCGCCTCCGGATACGGTGCTAACAATATTAATTATATTTCCTAATTGTGTAGCTGCACCTTGTGTTGTACCGGCTGCTGATATGCCGGTTTGTACAGAATACATCAAATACTTGTTTGTAGTTAGTCCAGCTGGACCAAAAGAACTGACATTTGCTACACCGCTAATACCAATAGTAACAATACTATTCAATGCAACTGACACATTGCTTGTACCGTTACTTATACTTGTAGGGCTAGCTCCTGATGCTCCGCTAAATCCGCTTATACCTGTGTATCCACTGACACCTGACCATCCACTAGTTCCGGACCATCCACTTACACCTGACCATCCTGATCTACCACTTACACCAGTAGTACCACTCCATCCACTAACACCAGTATAGCCTGATATACCTGTTGTACCACTCCATCCACTAACACCAGTATAGCCTGATACACCACTCCAACCTGATGTACCACTCACGCCTGTTGTACCACTCACGCCTGTTGTACCTGACCAACCTGACGTACCACTATAACCTGATGTGCCACTAATACCTGATACACCACTCCAACCCGATGTGCCACTAGCTCCTGATGTACCACTTACACCAGTAGTACCACTCCATCCACT
>Ga0129333_10000192_pt1 | contig 43117 bp, 68 predicted proteins | sample CPB6_08_DNA_FD_94474 | JGI IMG/M metagenome (GOLD analysis project Ga0129333, IMG submission 94474) | Freshwater to marine salinity gradient microbial communities from Chesapeake Bay, USA - CPBay_Sum_0.6_0.8_DNA | ecosystem: Environmental > Aquatic > Marine > Coastal | place: USA: Chesapeake... | reverse complement strand
TCGATCGTCCCGGAGCCGGGGGTCGATGGCGATCAGGGCGAAGGCGTCGACGATGACGAGTTCGATGGCGACGAGGCGCAGCCGATCGACGAAGGCTGAGCGCCTTCGCAGATTCTTTCCCTCGGAGCGTGCAAGCGTTCGCAAGGCTTGCTAGATTCATCTCCATGAACAGCGCAGCCACCACCCCCGCCATCCTCACCACGATCGTCAAGGCGAAGGACGGCTCCTTCCGCCCGAGCGTCCAGATCGAAGGCACGATGGTCGTCCGCTCTCCGCTCGCTTCCGAAGTGTTCGCCACCGAGGATGCCGCCCGAGCGTGGGCGGATCGCATCGCCGCCCTCCTCGCTCGGGATCTCTGAGCGGTACCGGCTGCCAGCGGCTCCCGCCTCGGCGGGTCGGGATCGTCTCCCGAGGCAGCGCGACGCTCGGAAGCGCCGAGCGCAGAAGCAAGGAGCAAGCCATGAACGCATCGCAGTCGCGAGTCGCCATTCGCAAGACCGACGACGAGACGGTCGTCGCCAGCCTCGGCAGCGCCGACGGGTCCTTCGCTGCCCGCCACTTCAGGAAGCAGGACGGGTCCTCCTTCGGCTCGGTGGACATCCATCGGGTCGATCTCGTCTCGGCGAACATTCGCACCCTCGCTCGTGGCATGGAGACGGTGCAGATCGTCACGACGAACGCTCAGGGCGAGCGCTGCTACGTCACCTTCTACGATCTGAATGTCTGCGATCTGATCGCCGCTCTAGAAGAAGCGGTGGAGGACGAGGCTGCCGAGGAGGCCGTGTGAGCCTGCTTCGGAGATTCTTTCCCGTAGGACGTGCAAGCGTTCGCAAGGCTTGCTAGATTCATCTCCATGAACAGCACCTCCAACATCACCACCGCCACGATCTCGGCTACCGCCTGCTGCATCAACCACCGGCAGCCGGGCGCTTCGTCTCGGAACTTCGGCTGCTACGAGGTCGCAACCCACCTCGTCACCTACAAGGTCTGGGGCGGCACGGTCCTTCCGGTCTGCGGTCGCGGCGCAGAGACTGCGCTGAGCGAGCGCGAGGGCACCTGCGAGGTGGTCTCGTTCGATGCCGTGCGCTACGACCTCGACAACGGTCACTCGCTTCCGACCTGGGTCGAAGGGTGGGTCGCCAACAACGCCCGCTGAGCACGACCGGCGCTGACGGTCCCCACCTTGGTGGGCCGGGTTCGATCCCCGGAGCGCCACGACGAGGGGCACGCCCTCGCACGAGCAAGGAGCAAGCCATGAGCACGACCGTCCGCTATGAGACCCGCACCGAGACCAGCACCGGCGAGATCGTCGGCGACGGTTCCGGCTGGAGCGCTGAGAAGCCTCCTGCTCTCACCGAGGCAGACGCTCAGGAGGCGTGGGACGCCTACGGCGCCGAGTGGCTCGCCGACGACCCCGATGCCGACCCGCTCTACCTCGTCGTCGTCCGACGCGATCTCACCACCGGGACCGAGGACATCATCGACGAGATCATCCTCGCCGACCTCGGCTGAGAAGCGTCCGAAGATTCTTCCTCGTAGGACGTGCAAGCGCTAGCAAGGCTTGCTAGATTCATCTCCATGAACAGCACGCCCACGACCTGGACCGCAGCCAACAAGGCAGCCGAGGAGATCACCCTCGCAGAACTGCACGCTCTCCTCGCCGCTGATCGCTTCGGCGTCACCGTCTTCCCCGGGAAGGGCAAGCAGCGCCAGCACGCCGCAACGGCGGATGTCGCTCGCGAGTTCGATCACCTGGTCCGCTACATGCCGAAGACCCGCAACGGCTGCGGCGCCTTCCAGAAGGTGCAGGTCGGTCTCACCCTTCCCGAGTTCACCCCGATCTTCCACTTCTACAACCTCGGTCGGATCGTCCGGGTGGTCCCCGCCGGACGCTGAGAAAGCCAGCCGCTAGCGGCTCCGCCTTCGGGCGGCTCGGTTCGATCCCGAGAGCGGCACGACGAGGGACCCGCCCTCGCAGAGCAAGGAGCAAGCCATGACCACCACCCCGATCCCGCACCGCTGGTCGATCGTCGTCCGAGGCGACAAGACACCGATCGCCTCAGTCCAGAGCGACGGAGTCCTCCTCGGCTCTGAGGCAGCGATCAACGACGCCTCAGAATGGCTCGTGATGTTCCTCGGTTCCGAGGCGACCGCGAACGCCCGAACGACGCTGAAGGTCTGGCAGGACGCGACGAACCTGGACACCTTCTCCTGGACGGCGACCCCCGCCGAGATCCTGGACGAGATCGACTTCATGCGAGACGCAATCGCCTACGCTCGCCACGAGCAGGCGGACCGATGATCGGCAGCGGCGCCTCCTACGCCCCCCGGTTCTGGACCTGGGACGCTGCGTTCTACTGCTCCGCCTGCACCCGAGAGCGCTTCGGAGCAGCGCTCGACGACGGCACCGCTGAGGACTCCGAAGGGAACCAGCCGCACCCTGTCGCCCCGTGGGACGAGGCAGAGTTCCGAGGCTGGCGGTGCGACGGTCGGAATGGCGAGGAGTGCGAGAGCGTTGTCGACTGAGCCACCCCCGGCAGCGAAGCAGCGCACCCCGAGCGCGAACAGCCTCGCTCGCCATGCGCGAGCCGAGGTCCTCTACCGGCTCTGGGATCAGCACGGCTGGCCTGAGGACCGTCCCGCCTTCCTTCTCGCCGCCTGGGTGGAGGACGAGATCAGCCGCCTCCAGGCGCTCCCCTTCCCCGGGCAGCAGAGCCTGTTCGATTCAGCCTGAGCAGCGACCCGACGAGCGTGCGCTACGCTGTGCTCATGCCGTTCGCCGGGTACGAAGACTTCGACGATTGCGTCGCTCAGAACTCCGACAAGGACGACCCGGGAGCGTACTGCGCTGCGATCAAGCAGGCGGTCGAGGGTCTCAGCGCGCAGCACTCCGGCAAGCGGACCCGCCTGCAACTCCAGATCGTCCCGGTCCTCGTCGACGAGTTCGCCGAGCATGAAGGCGAGGACGGCTGGACCTGCCCGATGTCGACGACCGACGGCGCGCTGAACGCTGAGAACCGGGACATCGCCATCGCCGCCGCCGGGTATGGGCCGCGCGATCCTTCCGAGCCTGAGGACGAGTTCTGGCAGGGACTGGCGGATCTCTGGGAGATCCCCGCAGACGCCGCCAGAGAGCGGTCCTGCGGCTCCTGCGCTGCGTTCGTGCAGACCACCCCGATGCTGGATTGCATCGCCTCAGGCGCAGGCGCAAGCGCCGATGAGTGGCAGGCGATCGAAGCGGGCGATCTCGGCTACTGCTCGCAGTTCGACTTCGTCTGCTCCTCCCGCCGGGTGTGCGGCGCATGGACGGAAGGCGGACCCGTCGCCGACGAGACCCCCGTCGAGATCGAGATCGAGGGCGGCGCGGTGGAGATCGAAGCGATCGACGCGCTCCCGGAAGAAGGAGTCGAGGTCGTCCGCCTCGCCGCCGAGGACGCTGCGACCTTCCAGGCGCAGGCGGGCGACGACTTTCACGCGCTGCTCGTCGTCGAGGGAATCTGGACCGGCGACGGCAGGTGGATTGAGGAAGGCGCGCTGACCTGGCGCGATCTCCCGCTCCCGCTGATGGCTTCCGATCGGACGACCGATGGACACATGGACGCTCGGCTCATCGGGCAGATCACCCGCATAGAGCGAGAAGGTCGAGAGATTCACGGGTACGGGACCTTCATCCCGACCGAGGACGATGATGTGCTCGATCTGCAGCGCCTCGTCCGGCTCGCCGCTCTGCGAGGGATCTCCGTCGATCTGGACGCCATGACCTACGAACTCCTCGTCGACCGGCCCGAGGAGGCGCGCGCCGAGGATGTCTCCGACGACGGGTACGAGGACATCCCCGGCGACGAGACCGACGGCTACGAAGGACAGGTCCTCGCTGTCGAAGACATGCGGATGAGGGTCACCGCCGCTCGCATCATGGGTGCGACCGTCGTCCCCTTCCCTGCCTTCCAGGAAGCGTACATCGAGAGCCTGCCCGCTCTCGTCGCCAGCCTCGCCGAGCGCAGCGATCTGTCCGGCTGGATCGAGCGGTACGCATCCTTCGCCGACATCGACTTCCAGCCGCCGCAGGGCGCACGAGAAGAAGCCGAGAAGGGTCTCGCATGGCGGCGCGAATACGAGCGCGGCGGCACCGCTGTCGGCGTCGCTCGCGCTCGGGACATCGCCAACGGGCGGAACCTCAGCCCGGACACCGTCCGGCGCATGGCTTCCTACTTCGCTCGCCATGAGATCGACAAGGACGGCGAAGGCTGGTCCCCGGGCGAGGACGGTTTCCCGTCCGCCGGACGGATCGCGTGGGCGCTCTGGGGTGGCGACCCCGGGCGCACCTGGGCGGAGAAAGTCGTCGGACAGATGGCGAGCCGGGAGGCGCAAGGCTCGGTCGTCGCTTCCGCAGCGCACCCCGTCTCAGCGCCAGTCGTCCCGCCTGCCGAGTTCTTCACGAACCCGAACCTCCTGCGCCCGACCGCTCTGACCGTCACCAACGACGGACGAGTCTTCGGTCATGCTGCGATCTGGGGGCAATGTCACATCGGCATCAACAACGAATGCCGTCCCGCTCCTCGCTCCGCTGCGAACTACGGCTACTTCCTGACCGGCGAGATCGTCTGCGAGGACGGGTCCCGCCACCCGGTCGGGCAGATCACCCTCGGGACCGGTCATGCGCCGATCCGCATGAGTGCGGCAGAAGCGGCGCGCCATTACGACCACACCGGCACCGCCGTCGCTGACATCACCACCGGCGAGGACCGGCACGGGATCTGGATGTCCGGCGCGCTCCGCCCCGGTCTCGACCCTGCAACGATCCGGGTCCTCATGGCTTCCGGCGTCTCCGGCGACTGGCGGAATGTGCGAGGGAACCTGGAACTCGTCGGGCTGCTCAGCGTCAATGTCCCCGGCTTCCCGGTCGTCCGCGTCCGAGAAGCAGAAGGTCTCGTCGCGAGCCTCCTCATGCCAGCGGTGCAGATTCCCGCAGAGCAGAGCAGCGCGCTCGATCCTGTGATCGACCGGCTCGCTTCGACGATCGGACGATCTCGCCGGGAGCGCGTCGCAGCGCTCGCCACCCGGCTCGGACGGACTCCCGACCGGCGGGTCGCTGAACTCGCCGCCCGAGTGAAAGGCTGACGCTATGGGCTGTGGCTGCCGCAAGCGCACCGGGAGCGATTCCCGCTCCGCTCGTCTCGCCGTCGATGCTGCTGCGTCGATGCGCTACGAGGTCTGGATCGGCGACCGGTTCTCCGGGCGCTCCTTCACCTCGCTCATCGCCGCTCAGTCGTGGGCGCGATCCCGCAATGGAGAAGTGCGCGCAGTCTGAGCGCGCGCATGTGGTAGTGTTACATGCAAGCCGTCGACCGCCTAGCGCGATGGCTGACGATCGGGCAAGGCTCGTCGCATCGAAACCGTCCCCTCTCTCATCACCGAGGACCACGATGCAGACCAACCTCCCCACCGACCTGACCGCTGCGACCGACGAGGAACTCGCCGAGGTCGAAGCCGCCCTGATCGCCGAGTTCGACGACCTGCTCGACTCCGGCTCGACCGATGTCGTGCTCATGACCGAGATCGCCGACGCAGTCGAAGCGGTCCGCACCGAGGCTCGTGCTCGTGAGGAGCAGGCGGAAGCCGCAGCCGCTGCGGTCGCCGCTCTCGCCGACCGGGTGCGTCCCACGGTCGAGGAGATCGAGGACGAGATCGACGAGGCGACCGAGACCGAACTCGTCGCCGAGGACGACACCGAGAACACCGACACGGAGGAGCGTGACCTCGTGACCGCATCCGGCGCTGACCGGCCCACCCCGAAGGCTCCGTCGGCTCGCGCCGTCCGGTCGCGTTCCACGACCAGCCCCGAGGCTCCGGCGCCGAAGCCGGGAGCGCTCATCGCCGCCGCGGCGGATGTCCCCGGCTACTACGGCGGGCAGACGATCGGCAAGCTCGATCTCGCGAAGGCGATGCACGCGAAGGCGCGCACCCTCAGCAACGGCTCCGGCTACATTCCGGTTGCGTCGATCGCTCTGCCGATCGAGCACAAGGTCGGCGCCGACATCGCGCAGACGACCGAGATCCTCGCGCAGGTCACCGCCCCGTCGGCGCTCACCGCCGCCGGTTGGTGCGCCCCGTCGCAGAACCTCTACGACCTCCTCGGCATCGAGGGCGGCGACGGCCTCATCGACCTCCCGACCGTGCAGGTCACCCGAGGCGGGCTGAACGTCCCGGACTTCATCTCGATCGGCGAGGCGACCGCTGCGCTCTGGACCTGGACCGAGGCGGACGCCGACGATCCCGAGGCGACGAAGCCGTGCCTCATGATCCCCTGCCCGGGCTTCACCGACTACCGGCTCATCGCCGAGGGTCTCTGCGTCAACAACGGCAACCTCACCGACCGAGCCTTCCCTGAGTTGACCGCTCGCTTCGTCGAACTCACTCTGAACGCCCACCTCCACCGGCTGTCCGGCGCGATCATCAACACGATCGCCACGAGCGCCACCGGCGTCACGATGTCCGCAGTCGCCTCCTCGGCGGCTGGCTCCATCCTCCACGCGGTCGATGTGCAGGTCGCCGACTACCGGTCGCAGTACCTGATGCCGGTCGGCTCCGTGCTGGAGGCGGTGTTCCCGCTGTGGACGAAAGAACTCGTGCGAGCGGATCTCGCCATGCGGACCGGGGTGAACCTGACCGCTGTCGACGATGCGATGATCGACGAGCACTTCGCGATCCGGAAGGTCCGGGCGCAGTTCGTCCACGACTACCAGCCGCTCTACTCGGTGGCTCCGGCGACCGCGTTCCCGACGACGCTGGACTTCCTCCTCTACCCGGCAGGCGGGTATGTCCGAGGCGACGGCGGCACGATCGACCTCGGCGTCGTCCGGGACAGCGTGCTCAACGCGACGAACGACTACACCGCCGCCTGGACGGAGCAGATGTATCTCGTCGCACAGATGGGTCCTGCCGCTCGGGAGGTCACCGTCGACTTCGCGGTCGATGGCGTCACCGGCTGCTGCCCGTCGCCGAACCCGCCCGAAGTCGTCGCCTGACCGGCACGGCTGGCACCTGAGACGGACGAGGAGGAGGAACGATGGGTAGCGCACTTCAGACCTGGCAACTAGTCGAGGCGCCGCCTGTCGTTCCTCTCCCGTTCGGCTTGTTCTCCGTCGTCGAGCCTCGGCTCTCCCTGGACGAGCACTGGCGGCTCGGGGTGCGCTGGCAGTCGCAGGCGTGCGTCGAATCGAAGACGACGACCGGGCAATGCATCGAGCCTCGGGAAGCGCCGCTCGACCCGGACAACCTCTGCGCTGTCCTGGAGTACGACCCCTTCACCGCCTACGCGTACAACGACGACAGCCTGATCGGCTACTCGCTGGAGGAGCACCAGCAGCACGCTGTCGACCGGCTCCTCGCTGGCGAGCAGCGCGCCGCTGAGACCCACCTCTGGGGGCTGCTCGGCGCTGCTGTGCCGGTCCCGACGAGCCTCGTCGGGTGGGACATCACCTACGGGCTGGGATGGGTGGAGCAGGCGCTCGCCGAAGCCTACCCGGGCACCGGTGTGCTCCACATGAACCGGGCGGCAGCGACGATGCTCTGGGATCGCCTGCGGCAGAGCGGGACCCGGCTGACGACGACGCTCGGCACCCCGGTCGTTGTCGGCGCAGGCTACGACCCGCTGCCGGTCGCACCGGATGGTCTCGGCATTATCTATGGGACCGGCCCGCTGGCGCTCTACCGGGGCGACATCGACACTCGGGAGGCGGCGGTCGACCGGTCGAACAACACCGCCTCCTACATCGCTCAGCGCGACTACGTCATCGGGTGGGACTGCACCGCCATCGGCGCAGCCGTCACCCTCGCAACCGCACCGACCCCGTAGGAAGGACAGCCCCTCATGGCGACCAAGATCCTGAAGTCCATCAAGGGCAAGACCGTCCGCATCACCCGGCTCGACGAGTGCGGGGTGATCGTCGAGGGCGCCTGCACGACGCTCGTCTCCGACTGCTTCGTCTCGGTCACGCTGACCGGCGAGTACGAGTCCGGCACCGAGTTCGTGCAGAAGAACGCGTGGGGCGACCTCTGCATCAACGACAAAGACCCGGACATCCTGAAGCGGGTCACCGCTTCGATCTCCTTCGCTGAGATCAACCCGGACGCGCTCGACATCATCACCGGGGCGAACCCTGTCATCGACGGCGGGAACACGATCGGCGCCACCTGGGGCAGCACCTACAACGACTCCTCCTTCGCGCTGGAAGTCTGGACGAAGCGGACCGGCGCAGACTGCTCGACCGCTGCGCCCGAGTGGGGCTACTTCCTCCTCCCCTTCATCCGCAATGGCAAGGTCGACGGCGACATCACGATCGAGAACGGGACGCTCACCCTCGGCGTCACCGGCGACGCGTTCGCTGCGACCGGGTGGGGTCTCGGCCCGTATGGCGACGACCCGTTCATGGTCGCCTTCCCGGACGACGAGATTTTCGGGATGGTCGTCACCGATGTCCAGCCGCCAGCCGACACCGGGGGCTGCGTCCCCTATGTCGCACCCTGAGGCTCGTCCCGATGTGGACCTTCATCAAGGGACGACGGCAACTCCGAGAGCCGGTCGCCGTCACCCCGATCGCTGAGCCTCAGGCAGCGGAACCGGTCGAAGTGCCGACCCCGGCAGTCGTCCCGGTTCGCTTCGATCCGAGCGCAGCGACCGTCGCTCAGGTCCTCGCCTATCTCGCCGAGCATCCGGCGGACCGCCGCCGGGTGCTCGCCGCCGAGCGTCGCGGGAAGGCGCGTAAAGGCATCCTCGGCGACGACTAATCTGCGCGCCGAGCGCGCCTGACCGCCGAGGAGACCGAGATGACTTGCGAGCCGTGGCCAATCCGGTGGGCGTGCGACATCACCGACGAGGACCCTGCGCTCCTCGCGCTCGCTCAGGACGCGGCGCAAGGCATCCTGTGGTCGCTGTCCGGGCGGCGGGTCGGCGTCTGCTCGCAGGTCGAGCAGTACCGGCCCGCCTGTGAGGACCGCTGCTTCGGGCCGTGGGACTGGTGGGGTCCCGGGGTGGAATGGCGGCTCGGCTACCAGCCGCGCTACTGCTGCCGTCTCCCGCTGGAGCAGAAGCCGGTCCGAGCGGTTCACCTGATCGAACTCGACGGAGTGCCGCTCGACCCATCCGGCTATGTGCTGGAGCGAGACAGCGTGCTCCGCCTCGGCGCGTGCTGGCCGTGCGGTGGCATGTGCGAACTCGCTCCGATCGAGATCACCTACTCGTGGGGAATCGACCCGCCGCCGCTCGCCGAACTCGCGATGGGTGAACTCGCCTGCGAGATCCTGCGAGGTCTCACCGGCGCCGACTGCCGCCTCCCGTCGAACGCGATCGCCGTCACCCGGCAAGGGATCACCGTCGATCTGGGAGACGCTGCGACCCTGTGGGAGCAGAACCGGGTCGGGCTGCCGCTCTCCGACTTGTTCATCCGACAGATGAACCCGGGGCGCCTCGTCTCGCAGTCGAAGGTCTGGACCCCGGACGCGCCGAGGCGGGTGCGGTGACGCTCTCGCAGTCCACAGTCGATGTCTCCTCCTTCTTCCTGGAGACGACCCTCGCAGCGCTCGCAGATTGCGGCAGAGAGCCTGTCTCGACTGCTTACATCGCATCCGGGCAGGTTGCGTGGGACGACTGCTGCGGGACGCTCATCGTCGCTCCTGAGCGGGTCTACCGGTCTCAGACCTTCCCCGCAGAGTTCGTCGATCTGGAACTCTGCGACGGCGGCTACCTCGTCATCGAACTCGTCGTCCTCCTGCTCCGCTGCGTACCGGTCGTCGACGACCGAGGACGAGCACCCTCAGCGGCTGCGCTCGGCGCCGCCTACCAGTCGCTGCTCGACGACGCCGCCGTCGTCTACAACGCTGTCACCTGCCCGATCCCTGACTACTGGATGCGAGCCACCCCGACGCAGACTTTCGTCGGCGCCGAAGGCGGATGTATCGGCGTCGAGACCCGGGTGCGGATCGGGCTAGAGCAGGAGCAATGGGCGATCTGCTGCGCTGAGCCAGCGCCACACGAACCGGGCGACCCGATCTGCCGCATCCCCGCCGCCCGGGTGTCGTTCGACCCGTGCGAGCCGCTCACCTCGACGAACGTACAGGATGCGATCTGCGAACTCCTCGGACTCGTCGAGGACATCGGGCAGCCGGGAGGGCGCCCGCACGGAGCCTTCCACGATGAGCAGCAGCAGAGCCTCGCCGTCGACACCCCCGGCGCGATGCTCGTCCGGCAGACCGATCTCTCGTCCGGGGTTACGATCGTCGGCGGCTCGCAGATCACCTTCGCCGCAGCCGGGGTCTACGACATCCAGTTCAGCGCGCAGGTCCACAACCTCAGCGGCGGCGGCTCCGGGCATTACATCACGATCTGGCTAGCGCAAGGCGGGACGCCGGTCACGAACTCTGCGACGAGGATGCACATCCGCAATGGGGAGACCCATGTCGCCGCCTGGGACTGGATGGTCGATGTCCTCGCCGGTGAGAACATCGAGATCATGTGGCAGACGACCTCGGCGAACATCGTGCTCGATGTCTTCCCCGCCGTCGGCTCCGTCCCCGCTGTCCCCTCTGTGATCGTGACGGTGCTCAGCGCATGACCGACCCGGCGGGACTCCCTTCCTCGGCAACGGTCGCGGTGGATATCGCTGTCCTCTACGAGCGGCTCGGCTACCTGTCCCGCCAACTCGACGCGCTCGCCGAGAAGATAGACCGGCACGCTCGCCGGGAGGACGAAGCGATCACGAGCCTAGAAGCACGCATCGACCGGGTAGAAGCGGACCTCGTCCGAGCGCGCGGCTTCCTCGCCGGGATCGCCGCTGCCGGTGGCGCGCTCGGCGGGACGATCGCCTCGGTCATCGCTCAGATCGTCGGCTGAGCATGGCAGGCATCACCGTCGTCTACGACCGGACGGAGATCCGCTCCCTCCTCACCTCCCCGCAAGGTCCGGTCTGGCGAGACATTCAGCGGCGCAGCCGCAACGTGCAGAACCTCGCCCGCCGCAAGGCGCCAGCGGACACCGGCACGCTGAAGCGTTCGATCATCACGAGCATGGAGGAGCGAGACGGCGTCCCGGTCGGGGTCGTCTCCTCCAACCTGGAGTACGCGCTCTACGTTCACGAAGGCACCGGAATCTATGGGCCGCGCGGGCAGGTGATCCGCCCTCGCACGGCGAAGGTCCTGCGGTGGCCTCAGATCAACAACAACTACAAGCAGACCGGCGGGCCTCGCCGGTACAAAGGCGGGAAGACAGCCGCCTACTCCTACGCTCGCTTCGTCCGAGGCGTCCGACCGAGACCCTTCCTGCGGGATGCGTTGGAAGCCGCTGCGCTGAACTGAAGCAGCACGCAGCCGGGACGGCGGGCTAGCCTGCGGCGCATGGCACGCCTCCATTCATTCCAGACCGCAGCGGCTCGCAGACAAGCGGACCCCTTCATGCTCGACATCGACGGCACGCACATCAGGATGCGAGACCATGTCGACATCACCGAACTCGGCACCGTCGTCGAGCAGATCGCCACGATCGAGGAAGCGACGAGCGGGAAAGCGACCGGCAAGTTCGCGACGCTCGGTCCGAGGCGAGAAGCGCTCATCGCTTCGATCCGCCTGTGCGTCCACCCGGACTCGCAGAGCGCCTTCGGTGACATCGCCGACCGGCTCGACATCGGCACCGCCTCAGAGATCCTGAAAGTCCTCATCCCTGAGTACGCGGGTGCGGGAAACCCTACCGAGCCGTCGTCCTCGTCCGCTGGATAGTCGGCGGGTGGGAGCAGTTCGACGGCTGGTGCACCGCACGAGGAGTTGATCTGGCGACTCTCCCTGCGGATCGAGCGGTGAACGCTTACCTCTGGGCGATCCGAGAACACGCGAACGAGGAGCGGCTCGCTCAGATCGACGCAGCGCTAGAACCGCCTCGCTCCTACCGGGTGGGTGGCGCTCCTGCGTGGTATGGGTCGGACGAGGACGCCTGGTCGGAGTTCGCTCGCCAGGTGCGCTAGGTCGGAGAGCGTCGAGCCGAGGCGTGTCGGCTCGGCGCTCTCCTCAGCGGCGCTGAGAAACTTTCTGCGGATTCTTTCTCGCAGAGCGTGCAAGCGCTAGCAAGGCTTGCTAGGATGATCTCCATGAACAGCGCAGCCGCCACCAAGACCACCAGCCCGACCACCTGGACCGCAGCCAACAAGGTCGCCGAGGAGATCACCCTCGCAGAACTGCACGACCTGCTCGCTGCCGACAACGCGCCGACGATCTTCCCCGGCAAGGGCAAGCAGCGGCACTTCGCTCTCGGCGCCGCCGCTCTGCGAGGCTGCGATCGGATCGTCGCCTACGAGCGGTGCGACCGCAACGGCTGGACGGTGGACGGCTCGGTGCTCGTCGGCGGCTCCGGCGGTTGGGCGCCGGTGTTCGACTTCCACAGCCTCGGGCGCATCGTGCGGGTGGCGCCGGTCGCCCGCTGAGCAAGACCGCTGCTAACGGTTCCCGCTGCGGCGGGCTGCGTTCGACTCGCAGAGCAGCACGACGAGGCAGGCAGCCTCGCAGAAGCAAGGAGCAAGCAATGCACAGCACCAAGACCGAAGCCGAGCAGATTCTCTCCGCAGACCTGGAGTACGTCGACATGGTCGGCGCGAGGATTCGGCAGATCGCTCAGAACATGCAAGGGCAGGACGGCAAGCAGCAGCCGCAGTTCCTCGGGATGCTGCAGCACATCGACCGGTTGGAGACCCTCGCAGGGATGCTCACCGAGACCGTCGATCGCCTGCGCGCCGAGGCTCGCGCTGTCGCCGAGGAAGCCTGAGCCAGCCGGACGCAGGACAACAACCAAGAAGGAGCCGACCATGATCCGACCGACGACCTCATTCTGCCTTCACCCGGATCTGATCGAGGAGATCAAGAAGCAGGCGGACTACGAGAACTCGTCCCGCTCCCGGTTCGTCGAGCGAACCCTCGCTCGGGCGCTCGGGCTGGACGAGATCGCAGGCGACCCGATCATCGTCCTCCCGCCGCCTCGCCGCCGGTGGGGTCGCCGCTCCTGAGGGATCGCAGCAGCGGTCCGTGATCTGGCACGGGCGACTACGCTAGGGGCGTGGCTCTCGGCGAAGCGCGGGTAGAGATCGTCCCGGATCTGTCGAAGTTCGACGATCTGCTGAGCAAGGGCATCGAAGCCGCGATGCGGCAGGCATCGTCCACCGTCGACGATGCGACCGCAGAGATCGCAGCCTCGTTCGACAGCGCAGCCGAGGCGGCAGCAGAGAGCCTGTCGAACATCGCAGCCGGGGTCGATCTCGACTCGCTCGCTGCGGCAGGCGACGATGCGTTCGCCAGCCTGAGCGATGCAGCCGACTCCGCCGGGTCCGACATCGACGATGCGCTCTCCTCGGCAGCGGACTCGGCGAACGAGTCGCTGAGCGGTGTCGACGGTGACGGGTTCGCGCCGGTCACCGACTCGGCGGACAAGGCAGCGACCGAGGTCGAGGGTGCGTTCGGCGAAGCGACCGAGAACGTCACCGAACTCCTGAACAACCTCGACTTCGGGAAACTCGCCGTCGGGGTCGGAGCGGTTCTCGGAGCGGTCGGGTCGTTCAGCGCGCTGAAGGACGGGACTCTCGACGCCGAAGCGTACAACAGCCAACTCGCGATCGCCCGGGTCACCCTGGAGAACATGGGCGACACCGCCGGGATCACGACCGGGCAGATCGAGGAACTCGCTCAGAACATGGAGATGACCCTCGCGATCGACGACGCGCAGGTCATCACCGCAGCAACAACGCTCGCCCGGTTCGGAGTTGCCACCGAGGAGAATCTCGGCGGAGCGCTCACCCTCGCAGCGGACCTCGGGACCACCCTCGGCGGTGATGTCACCTCCGGGGCAGAGTTCCTCGCCCGTGCGCTGGAGAACCCTGAGCGAGCCTTTCGACGGCTCCGGCAGCAGGGTCTCACCTTCGACGAGGAGACACAGCAGCAGATCCTCACGATGCGTGAGGCAGGCGATGTCGCCGGGGCGCAAGCGCTCACGATGGAACTCCTAGAGGGCAAGATCGGCGGCGTCACGCTGGCATCCGTCGACAGCACAGCGAAACTTCAGGCGGCGTTCGACAATCTGAAGCAGACGATCGGCGGGCCGATCATCGCTGCGATCGACTCGGTCACCCCGCAACTCATGGAGATGTTCGACGCGATCGGCCCGGCAGCGGAAGCGTTCGGCACCGTCCTCGGCGATGTCCTCGTCGCCTTCGCCCCATTCCTAGAGATCGTCGTCCAGCAACTCGGGAACGTTCTCGACTCCGTCGCCCCGCTGCTCGCGATCCTCGGCCCGCTCGGCGACATCTTCGGAGTGATCGCCACGGTCGTCGGCGAACTCCTCGCCGGAGCGCTCGACGCGCTGCTCCCGATCGTCGACCCGCTCATCGAAGCGTTCTCACAGATCGCCGGTATCGTCGGCGAATACTTCGCAGGGGTCCTGAACATCCTCGTCCCGATCCTCGTGCAGGTCGGCGAGATCCTCGGCGGCACCCTCGCCGTCCTCCTCCCGCCGCTCATCGACATCTTCGACACCCTCGCAACGGCGATGCTGCCGATCGTGGACCTCCTCGGCGGGGTCCTCGCTTCGGTCCTTGACGCGCTCGCTCCGGTCCTCCCTGCGATCGCTGAAGCGGTCGGACGGCTGGCGACAGCGCTCGCCGAACTCCTCGTCGCCCTGCTGCCGATCCTGACCCCCTTCCTGGAACTTGCGGTCGTGCTGATCGACAAGGGTCTCGCCCCGGTCCTGCTCCTCGTCGCCGAGGCGCTCGTCTTCGTCGCCGACGCGCTCGCGAAGGTCATCGAGTTCATCACCCCCTTCGTGCAAGCGCTCGTACAGTCCGGGGTCGACAGGTTCCGGGGTGCGCTAGAGAGTCTCGCCCCGATCATCGAGAAGGTCGGCGGGTTCTTCGTCGACGCGTTCGGGAAGATAAAGGACGCGCTGTCCTCCGTCGGCGCGTTCTTCGCTGAGGTCTGGGGGGCAATCGAGGTCGTCCTACAGCCAGTTCTCCGCATCCTGGAGATCGGCTTCGGCGTCGCGCTCGGAATCGCCGTCCTCCTGTTCACCCACCTGAAAGATGTAGCGGTCGACGCGTTCGACGGGATCAAGGCGATCGCCGAGCCGATCCTCGGCTTCCTCGGCGAAGCGTTCTCCTTCGTCGGCGAGATCGCGAGCACCGTCTTCGGCGCGCTGCAGGACACCGTCTCGGTCGTCTTCGGCATTATCCAGACGATCGCGACTCCGATCATCGAGGGCATCGGCTGGCTGTTCGACAAGGTCATCGGCGGAATCCGCTCAGCGATCGAAGCGCTCACCCCGATCTTCGACGCTGTCTTCGGCGGGCTGAAGACCATCGCCGAGGCAGCCTTCGGACCGATCGTCGACATCATCAAGGGAGCGATCAACGGAGTCCTATCCGGCATCGAAACCGGAATCAACTTCGGGGTCCGGGCGATCAACACGCTGATCGACGGAGCGAACAAGGTCCCCGGCGTCGACATCAGCCCGGTCGGCGAAGTCTCGATCCCGAGGCTCGCGAACGGTGCGATCGTCGCCTCGCCGCTGCTCTCCGTCGTCGGCGAAGCCGGACCGGAAGCGGTCATCCCGATCAGCCGTCCCGCTCGGGCGTTGGAACTCCTAGAGCAGTCCGGACTCGCAGCGCTCGTCCGCTCGCAAGGCATGAACGGTCCCGCCGTTGCGATCGGGCAGGCGACTTTCGTGCAACCGACCGACCTGGACCTCCTCGCTCAGAAGGTCCTCGTCGCTGAGAAGGCGAGGGCGTTCGCCGCATGATTTACCTCGACGACCCTGATCTCGGGACCCTTGATCTCGACTGCGGTGACGGCTATGTCGTCTCCGAGTTCACGATCGGCTGGCCCGCCGAGCGCCCCGTCGTCCGCTCTCGGGCGCTGACCGACGGGGTGATCGACACGACCCGGTATGTCGGCAATCGAGCGGTGACGGTCGCGCTGCGGCTCGACAACACCGGCTGCGCTGGCTTCGCAACGCAGGATCTGCTCGATCTCGTCACCCCCTATCTGTCTCCTCGCCGCCGCCCTCGGCTCGTCTGGAGCGTCGATCAGACCCCGTCGAATCCGCTGCACATCCGCTCGTTGGAGATCCGGGGGGTGGACGCTCCATTCACGGTCAACGCTCCGAAAGCGCTCACCCTCGTCTGTCAATGGGTGGCGACCGAATCGTTCTCCCGAGCGCTGGACGAGACCTGCGCGATCGCGCAACTCACCGGAGCCGCCGAAGGCGGGCGAGCCTACAATCTGACCTACGACCGGACCTACCCGGCGTCCTCGCCTTTCGGCGTGACCTACTTCACCCCGAGCGGGAATGCGCCGATGACCTGGACCGGGACGGTGACGGGTGCGCTCGTCGACCCGGAACTCCTTGTGAATGGGGTGACGATTCAGTTCTCCGGGCTATCCATCACCGCAGGGCAGACGATCAACATCGACACGCAGGCTCGGACGATTCTCAGGAACAACGATCCCTCAGACAGCGTCTACGATCTGACGAACTTCCAGGCGTGGACCTGGGACGATCTGCTCCTCCAGCCGGGACAGAATCAGATCCGTCTAGAGGCGGCGTCGTCCTCAGGCGGCTCGCCTGCTTTCACGCTCTGCTACTACGACCGCTGGCACATCTAAGGTCGAAGCGTGCAAGTCCCCTACCAGGTCGGGATCGGTCCGGCGTCCGGCGCAGCGCCGACCCTCACCCTGTCGATCTTCGATTCGTGGACGCTGAGCAGGAATCTCGACGACGGCTGCTCGTTCTCGTTCTCCTGCCCGGGCGACTCATTCGTCGGCGCAGCGATCAGCGAACTCGACACCGATGTCTGGGTGTATCAGGACTCGGTCCTCATCGACCGCTTCCGCATCGCCGAGGTGCAGCAGACCTGGAACGCGGACGGGCGAGACGATGTCTCAATCTCCGCCGTCTGCTACCGGCGCATCCTCGCTTCGCGCTTCGTTGTCTCGCCGCTCTCCTACACGGCGACCTCGCAAGGGACGATCGTCTGGAACCTGATCTCGCACACTCAGGCGCAGACGAACGGGAGCCTCGGAATCACCCTCGGCTCGTCCGGTCCGGCGACGCTCAGGACCCGCTCCTACGATGTCGGGCAGAACATCCTAGAAGCGATCACCGATCTCGGGACGATCGCAGGCGGGATCGTCTGGGACATCGACGGCAGTCGAGTCCTGACCGTCCGAACCGCCGACCAGTTCCCGGTGCAGCCGCAGCCTGCTGTCCTCGGGGTGAATGTGGACGGGCTGAGCCGACCCTCAGGTGCGGCGCGCTTCGCGAATGTGGCGATCGTCTCCGGCGACGCGATCGCGACGACCCTGCAGATCACCCCGGCGCCGACCCTCGGCGTCGACCCGCGCGGCCGGTGGGAGCGCTACGCAGGCTTCCCGTCTGAGACGACGCAGACAGCGTTGCAGCAGGCAGCGAACGGGATCATTGAGACAAGCCAGTCCCCGGCGGTGATCTGGAGTCTTAGTCTCGTCCCGGACCGCTACTGGACGGACAGCGCATACGGTCTCGGCGACTTCATCACGATCGTCCCGCCGCTCACCACCGTCGCTCCGCTCGGACCTTCCGTCCCGGTTGAGGCGCAGATCATCACTCAGGAGATCACGATCTCCGCCGATGGAGAAGCGGTCGTCACGATGACTGCGATCGAGACTCCGCATCCGCCAGCGCCGACCGTCGTCACCAATGCAGCGACCTCCTTCACCACGACAGGCGCCACGCTGAACGGCGACCTCACCGTCGCAACCGGAGTCGTATCCGCGCGAGGCTTCGTCTTCTCCTCCACGAACCCTGTTCCGACGATCGGCGGCGGCGGCGTCACTCAGGTCACCGTCGCCGGAACCGGCGCAGGAGCGTTCTCCTCAGCGCAGACCGGCCTCTCCCCGGACACCATCTACTACGTGCAGGCTTTCACCGTCTCGACCTCTGGGACCTCCTACGGCGGGGTGCAGACCTTCGTCACCGGGATCACCTTCGACTACATGGTCGTCGCAGGCGGCGGCGGCGGCGGCACGACAACAGACCGCACCGCAGGCGGCGGCGGCGGCGGCGGTCTGCTGACAGGGACGCTGACCCTCGCACGAGGCGCGCTCGCGACGACAACGATCGGAGCAGGCGGCGGCGGCGGGACGCAAGGCTCAGCGTCGCAATGGTCAACGATCATCAGCACCGGCGGTGGGCGAGGCGGCTCGTCCGGTCTCGGTGGCGTCGGCGGCACCGGCGGCTCCGGTGGCGGTGGGATGCACAGCAGCACCGGTGGAGCAGGCACCGCAGGGCAAGGCTTCGCAGGCGGCAACGGCTACGACTCCGGGAACATCAACCTAATGTTCGGCGGCGGCGGCGGCGGCGGAGCAAGCAGCGTCGGCAGCAATGCGAGCAACAGCACGACCGGCACCGCAGGCAGCGGCGGCTCAGGCACAGCCGTCGTTCTGGACAATGTGCTCCGCTTCTACAGCCGAGGCGGCGGCGGAAGCGCGCAGTACGGTCCGTCCGCAGCAACCTACAACCGAGGGTCCGGCGCAGGAGCAGGCGGGCGAGCGCAGAGCGAAGCCTACGCAACCCCGATAGTGAACGTAAACGGCGGCTCTGCGCCAGCGAACGAAGGCGGCGGCGGTGGCGCTCAGGTGCGAGCAGGAGCGACCGGGACGATCTCGACCGTCGGCTCCGGCGGAAGCGGACGAGTGATCGTCCGCTACCTGGCATCGCTGCCGACGCTCACCGTCCCCGGCGGGATCACCTTCACCACCGGCACCTACACCATCGGCGCTACCCTCTACCGCTACTACGACTTCACCGCCGGAACCGGCTCGGTCACAATCTGACATGGCGCACTACGCATTCCTAGATTCAGCGAATCTCGTCACCCATGTCATCGTCGGCATCGACGAGGATCAGCCGACATCGGACGGGCGAACCTGGGAAGAGTTCTACGCAGGCATCGTCGGGCAGCCGTGCAAGCGGACCTCATACAACACGCAGGCGGGAGTCCATCGGGACGAGACGGGCGAGCCGGACGAGGGAGAGCCGTTCCGCATGAACTACGCAGGGATCGGCTACCTCTACGATCAGGTTCGGGACGCATTCATCCCACCGAAGCCGCACCCGTCGTGGCTGCTCGATGAGAGGACCTGCACCTGGGTAGCGCCTTTCCCTGAGCCGGACCACGACGGACCTTGGTACTGGGACGAAGCGGACCAGTCCTGGACTGCGTCTGAGGACGAGCAGCAATGAGTCGCCCGCGCTCGACGACAACGCCTGTTGATGAACTCGGAGCGATCCTCGCCGACCTGAAGGCGCGCATGACCCGGGTCGAGCAGCAGTCGCACCTCCACCCGGCGTCCGGTCCGGGAGGACTCGTGCCCGTCGGCACCGTCTTCGCTTTCGGCGGAGCCGCAGCGCCGACCGGCTATCTGCTCGCGTCTGGCGGGACGCAGTTGATCGCAACCTACCCGGATCTCTGGGGAGTCTTCGGCACAACCTACGGCGGCAATGGGACCACGACATTCGGCATCCCTGATCTCCGAGGGCGAGTGATCGCCGGGGTCGACAACATGGGCGGCGTCGCAGCGAACCGGCTCACCGCCACGACGATGGCGCCGAACGGCAACACCCGAGGCGCAACCGGCGGAGCGCAGACCGGAGCGCACTACCACATGCTCCCGGTCGGCGCCGATGGTGCGAACGCTTTTATCGTCGATTCCTTCGCCACCCCTGCGACCGATGTCATCGTCGTGAACCGGTGGGCCGGTGCAGGTCTCGCCGTCGCTGGCGCTCGCCGCTCTGCGTCCGACAACACAACCATCGACCGGACGCAGCCGACGCTCCTCCTGAACTACATCATCAAGACCTGAGGAGGTCCGGTGCCGACGATCGACCTTCGCTCCCTCTACTGGTGGACTGGGGACACGACCCCGACGCCGATGCCCGACGACGAGTTCGCCGAGCGCACCCGCACGCTCCGCCGAGGCGCGCTCCAACTCTCCGACTGGCGGGTCCTGCCCGACGCTCCCGACGATCCTGCTCCGTGGGTCGCCTACCGGGCCGCGCTCCGAGACGGACCGGCGATCCTCGCCACCCGGGACGGCGATCTCGTCACTCTCCCTGATCCGCCCGACGAGGCGGACGACGCGCCTCAGGTAGACTGAGCGCATGGCATTCCAGCCGCTCTGGCTTCAGAACCTCACCTACCCGGCGCGGTGGGACCGGATCGTCTTCGACAACATCTGGAGCGCTGGCACGCTCGGCACCGCTGCGCTGCAAGTCACCCAGTCGACCGTCCCGGCGATGACCGTCCAGGTCGCCGCCGGGGTCGCTGTCATCACCGGCACCGACCAATCCTTCCAGGGCAAGTACCTGGTCAGAGAAGAAGCAGCGACGACCGGCGTCGCCATCGGCGCCGCTCCCGGCTCAGGGCAGCGGAACGACATCGTCGGGATCAGGGTCCGAGATCCTAACGCGACGGGTCCCGCAGGGAACGACGCGGTCATCACCGTCGTCGCTGGCACGCCTTCAGCGTCGCCGGTTGACCCGACGCTTCCCTCCTCGTTCTTGTCGCTCGCTCGGGTGCGGGTCCCTGCTGGCACCGCTTCGATCACGAACGCTCTGATCGACGATCTCCGGGTCCCGGCTGCGCTCACCCATCCGAACACTGTCCCGCCTGGAGCGCTGCAAGCGGGAACCGTCGGGAGCGCTCAGATCATCGACGGCTCGATCGCTCTCGCCGACCTCGCCGCAGCGGTGCAAGCGCTCCTCGTCCCGTCTGGGACGATCTCGGCGACGATCGCTGCGAGCGCGCCGACAGGCTGGCTGCTCCTCAACGGCGGCACCATCGTCGGCGGGTCGGCCACCTACCCGGGGCTGTGGGCGGTCGCCCCGGCTGCGTGGAAGGTCGGCGCCGATCTCGTCCTCCCGGACTGGCGCGGACGAGCGATCATCGGCGCAGGAGCCGGTGCCGGTCTCACGAACCGGGTGCTCAACTCGGTCGGCGGCTCGGAGAACCTGCAGCAGCACGACCACCAGATCACGCTCATCGGCACGACGAGCACCGTCCACACTCACGACGCCGGGACCGGAGCGATCGCTCAGGCAGGCGTCGGCATGATCCCCGGCGCTGTCGGAGCGACCTCCAACACCGGCACCGGCAGCGCTCAGAACATGCAGCCGTGGGCTGCTGCGAACCTGATCGTGAAAGGCTGACCGATGCGACTCACCGACGAACTCCTCGCACGAGGCATTCGCCCGATCGTTGACCGGCACGCGCTTCGGCGAGGGCAGGGCGCTCCCTCGCAGATCACCGTCGACATCACCGAGCCGATGCCCGGAGGTGATCTCCTCGGCGTCGCAATGTTCAGCCCGACCCCGGCTGCGGTGGCGATCACAAGCAGCGGTCGAGTATGGGTCCTCACCGGTGGCGAGACCGGCAAGGTCGTTGCCGAGGAAGGCGCTCCCGAGGAGACCATCGAAGCCGTCGCCGCTGCTCTGGCTGCGCTGATTCCTCAGGATGCGGCAGCAAGCGGCGCAGACGCCTCCAGAATCGACGCAGAGCCGCTCGGAGCGGCAGAGAGCACGGATCAGCCTGAGGCGGCTGCGGAGCCTGCTAGCGCAGGGAAGCGGCGGCGGAAGCAGGCGCCGGTCGAGGACGCCACGAGCGAGGAGGAGGAGGAGGACGCCGGTGCGGTTGTGGAGCCGTGAGGAGTGGGGCGCTCGCCCGCCGAAGAACACCCCGAACCCTATCTATGGTGCGAAGGGTCTCGTCGTCCTGCATCACACCGTCACCCCGCAGCCCGGGACCCCGGACGACGGAGCCGCCTGGTGCCGAGAGATTCAGGGTTGGCACATGGACGGCAACGGGTGGAACGACATCGGCTACAACTTCCTCGTCGGCGCAGGCGACGGCTATGTCGGTCGCGGTTGGGGGATCGTCGGCGCACAATGCGAGGGCTACAACTCGCAGTCGCACGGGATCGCATTGCTCGCGAACGGCGAGCAAGCGCCGGTCTCCGACGCTGATCTGCGAGCGGTCGCAGCGCTCATCCGGGAAGGACTCGGCAACGGGTGGATCGACCCCGCATGGTCGCTCGTCCCGCACGGCGATCTCAACGCGACCGCCTGCTGCGGCGGCTACATCCGAGCGCAGATCCCGACGATCATCGAATACGTCAACGGAGGAGGACCCATGACCCCGACCGAGGAAGCCGTCCGAGCCGCCTATCTGAAGTGGGCTTTCCGGGAGCCGGACGCCGGGGGTCTCGCCTACTGGTCGGCGCAGATCGACTCCGGCGCCTGCACCCTGGAGTATGTAATCCAGTCCCTCGTAAACGCTGAGGGCTGGGATCGGCTGGCTCAGGCGGCGGGTCTGCGATGAGTCGCGTCGCATGGCTCGACATCGCTGAGCGAGTCGGCTTCACCTGGCTCCAGAGTTTCGTCGGTCTCCTCGCGCTCGATCAGACCGGCGCGCTCGGCGACATGGATTGGTCGCTGTGGCGGCACGCTGCCGCCTCGGCGACAGTCGCTGCGCTCTCTGCGCTGAAGGGTGCGCTCGCCTCAGCGCGCACGGGAGGAGCGAGCGCAGGGTTCGGTCCGCAGCGTCCGAGCATGTAGGCTTCCGGGCGCAGCGTGGTGGCTGTGGTGCTCAGCCCGTAGTGCTGGCGGGCTGAGGTGGGAGCCGACCCCTCTAGTGGGTCGGCTTCTGCCGTTTTCGGCGGCTGCTGCTTTCTGCGCCTCGGACGTTGCAAGCGCTCGCAAGGCTTGCTAGATTCATCTTCATGAACAGCACCAGCACCACCGAGCGCATCTTCCCGATGCACGACATCATCGACTCGATGAGCGGCGCCGTCGCTCATCTCTCCTACCGGTTCCGCCTGGACGAGCACGGCGCCTGGTATTCGCTCTGCGGGAAGGTCGTCACCGGCTTCCGAGTCGGGACCCTGGACGACACCGATCACGAGCGGATCTGCCGCTCCTGCGAGCGGAAGGCGATCGGGCGATGAATCGTGAAGCGCATCGGCTCGTCACCTCCGACGATTGGTCGGCATGGCGGAAGGCGCAGGACTCGTGCGAGTTCGCCGCCCACGAGGCGAAACTCGTCCTCGGCTTCATCCGAGCGCGCGCCGCTCGTAATCAGCGCACGACGCGTGCCACGCTCCGAGAAGCGCTTGCCGCCTACAAGTCAGAACTCCTGAGCGATGATCCGAGCGTCTCCCTCAGCGTCGCTCGCCTCGTCGATGAACTAGTCGCCTTCCGCCTCGCTCCGCTCGTGGAGCACGGCTTCGTCGAGGTCGAAGGCGTCGGAGAGTGGAGGATCGCCGGTCGGCTGCGCCTGACAGGGCGAGGCGAGCGCATCGCAGCAGCGCTCCTCGGACGCATCGTGAACGACGAGGTGCGGCTCTGCTGCCTGCCGCAAGAAGCGCCCGACCTCCTCATCGTCTCCTGCCTCCACCGAGAGCACGAGACGACCGAACGATCTCTGCCGGTCCGCTGGTGATCGGAAGCCGTCGATGGTCCCCGCTCCGGCGGGTCGGGTTCGATTCCCGAGACGGCACGACGCTCGGAACAGCCGAGCGCATGAGCAAGGAGCAGCGATGCCGTATCCCGCAACCCCGAACCGGCGCCTCATCCGAGGCTTCTCGGTTCACCCGTCCGTGATCGCCATGATCGAAGAAGAAGCGAAGCGCCGAGCGATCTCCCGCTCCCGGGTCGTCGAAGAAGCGCTCGCTCGGCACTTCGGTCTCGGCACCGGCTACGCAGCCGCTGAGCCTGCTCAGCGCCCGACCCTCGCCGGGCAGGCGACAGCATGAGCGCCAGCACCGCAGCCACCACGCCCGAGCAGGACCCGACGACCTGGGGAGTCGCTGAGACCTTCCTCCAATACGTCGCCCGTCTCGCCGTCGTTTCCCTCGGCGCAGCCGACGATGAGCAGGAGCAGCAGGCACGATGATCGGCTTCGTCGAAGCGACCCCCGGCTACCCGTTCTGGCAGTTCGCTCTCGCCAGCCTCGCTCTGATCGGTCTCCTCGCCGTTGCGCTCGCAACGCTAGAGGGTAGGATCAGCGACCTGGACGACGACGAGTCCTGACGCGACGAGGGCGACACCCCCTTCGGAGCGCCGCCCTCGTCTTCCGTCCGCCCACGCCATGAGAGGAAGGATCGCCACCACCCTAGCACCAGCACCCCGGCAATGCCGGATGACAGCACCAACAGATGAGCGGCGCAGGTGGGTCACCCGTTACGAAGTGGGAGAACACTCATACCGCCATCGACCGATCGTCGATTCCGAGACGAGCAGCGCTCGCTCTCGCAAGGCGCACCGAGGTCGATGGCCCCGAGCCGATGGCAACATCGTCGGGCCGACGCTGACCGGGCAGTCTCCCGGGGAGGGTGCGGCAGACCGAGAGGGATGCCGTGGCACGCTCGCTCTACCTGTAGCGCCATGCGCTGATCTGAGACCCTGACCGCTTCGGTCCTGTGCTCACCCGTTCGTCTCACCCCCGACGAATGGGGAGGGACCTCATGCCCGAACGACCCCTCCCGCTCCATCCTGTAAAGTGGACGGAGTCGGAAGGAGGCTCCACATGCACCCCGCTCCCGACCCGAACGAGGAACCGAAGACCTGGCGTTGGGCGCTCGACGAGCAGACCCGCACGATCGGTCGCCGCTACATCGCCGAGTGCCGAGCGATCCTCGCCGAGATCAACGACCGCGCCACCACCGACCGCCCTGCCGACCGCTGACCGGCGCGCAAGGCGCACCCGACCGGAAGGACTATCCGTGATCCGCTTCATGATGACCGTCGCCATCCTCCTCGCCTGCCTGCTCCTCGCATGGGAGTGCGGCAGCAGAGCCGTCGAGAACGCAGTCGACACCCCGCTTCCGCCAGCCTTCGCCGCCGCTGGTCCCGCACCGCTCCCGGTCGATCCTGCCGACCTGCCGCCGAGCAAGACGACAACGGCTCCGCCGGTGCAAGCGCAAGAACCCGCAGCGCCTCGGCGCATCCCGACCGGAGACCCGAGCCTCGTCGCGCTCGTCGTCGCCGCCTTCCCTGAGGACCCCGACACGGCGATCCGCATCGTGTCCTGCGAGTCCGGGTGGAACCCTGAGGCGCGCTCGCCAACGAACGACACCGGCCTGTTCCAGATCAACGACATCCACCGGACGCCGAGCGGCGTCGCCGCCGGACTAAGCGTCGCCGATCTCACCGACCCGGCGACGAACATCCGCATCGCCCGCAGCCTCTACGATCAGTCCGGCTGGCAGCCGTGGTCCTGCTACTAGGAGGACGAAGCGAGCATGAGCAAGGGCAAGAAGAACGCGAAGGTCGGACACAACAGCGGGCCGCGCGTCGAGCCGACCCGAGAACGAGTGCTCCTGTACCGGGACGGGAAACTCCGGCTCGTCTGGCGAAGCCTGGACCGATGAGCGAGCGCAGCCCGACCGAGGACCGCTGGACGACGACGACTCGTCCTTCATGCGGGACGAGGCGAGGGTACGCGCGCCACCTCGACGCAGGAGAACTTCCCTGCGTCCCTTGCATCGACGCTCACCTGACCGACGAGCGCGCTCTGCGGGCTGAGTGATGAAACGCTCCGCTCCGCTTCGCCGGACCTCGCTCGCTCGGCGGACCCCGCTCGCCCGAAGCAGCCGACCCGTCCCGACGGATGCCTACGAGATCGTCGTGCTCCGAGACCGGGACTGCCGAGGACGGACCCTCGTCCCGGACCTCGCCTGTAGAGGCAGGCTCGACCCGCACCACCTGGTCCGCAGATCGCAGGGAGGGAGCGATCAACCGGAGAACCTCGTGCTCCTCTGTCGAGCGCACCACTCGTGGGTGCACGAGAACCCTGCTGCGGCGCGCTCGCTCGGTCTGCTGCGCCACGGTTGGGAAGACGAGCAGCCGGAAACTTTCTGAAGATTCTCCCGTCTCCAGCGTGCAAGCGTTAGCAAGGCTTGCTAGATTGATCCTCGTGAGCAACCCCGCCACCACCACCCGGAAGGAGTCCGACATGGACGCCACCACCACCCCCACGTTCTGCGTCTCCACGATGGCAGCCGATCAGGCTGCGGCGCTCGCGAAGGTCGAGCGTTACATCGGGAAGGTTCCCGGGTTCGCAACGACCGGCGCTACCGGCGTCCGGTCGGAGAAGCACCGGCTCTACACGGTCGAGGTCGCCGACCTCGGCGGCAACAAGAACGACGCCTGGGTCGTCCTCACCTCCTACGGGATCTCGCCCGAGAAGGCGCTCGGCTCGGTGTGGCAGTCGGTCACGGGTGTCGGCTGCTGACCGCAAGGCGGCACCGCTGCCAGCGGCTCTCGCTCCGGCGAGTCGGGTTCGATCCCCGAGGCAGCACGACGAGGCAGGCAGCCTCGCAGACCAAGGAGCAGGCAGCATGGCAGCAGCGATCTACATCACGGATGGCGCTCAGATCCGAGAGGTGTTCCGCAACTCCTACGCAACCGGACGCGAGCGCCTCACCCCGCATCAGCGCGATGTCTACGATCGCCTCGCGCGGCGGACGAAGGACGACGCGTACATCCTCGGGACCGCGTTCGGGTGCGTCGGTGCGCTCGATCGGTTGGTGCTGAAGGGTCGCGCTGAGCGTGCGCTCGTGATCGGCGAGCGAGGCGGATGGCTCTACTACTACCGGGCGATCTGATCGGCACCCGCTGCCAGCGGCTCCCGCTTCGGCGGGCTGCGTTCGACTCGCAGGGCAGCACGATGGAGGAGAGTCCTCCACGAGCAAGGAGCAAGCCATGACCACCACGACCCGCCTCGGGCACGCTGAGAACGCCAGCCACGAGGACGGAACCGCCGTCGCTCGCATCCGCACTCAGAACGCCTGGGTCCGAGCGACGCACTTCACCCACCCCGAGGAGAAGCGCGCTACGTTCGGTCACCCGGGCGAGTTCGCTGAGATCGTCCTCCACGATGTCGCCTCGGTCAGCGTCGTCTCCGAGGAGACCTCGGACGGTAGCCCGACCATCGAACTCGTCACGCAGGACATCGACGGCAGGACCTGCTACATCAGGATGTTCGGCATCGACGCGCTCGCCATCGTCTCAGCGCTCGTGAAGGCTGCGACGGAATGAGCACCCCGACGCCGCAGCGGACCCTGTGGGACATCTTCGCCGAGGAAGCGCAGACGGCCACCCCACCGCCACCCGTCGAGATCGACTGCCCGATGTGCGCCGGTCACGGCAGGATCGTCCCGAGCCTCGCTCATGCCCGACGCTCAGACCTGCAGACAGCCAGAGAAGCAGGCGCAGCGCAGGAGGACTCCGTCCGCTTCCACGAAGGCTCCAGGCAAGCGAGAGCGCTCCGAGAGATCGCCAGCGGTCCCGGGACAGCGCTCGCCATCGCTCACCGGGTCCTCGGAGCGGACACCCCGCTCGCAAGGATCGAAGGGATGCGCCGTCGCGTCTCCTCGCTCGCCCGCCTCGGACTCGTGCAGGACAGCGGGTTGCGTCGGGCGAACGCCGGATCGACGCGCCTCGCGATCGTCTGGGAGATCACGACCGCCGGGAGGGAAGCGCTCGTCCGGCTGAGCCGCACCGGTTGGAGCGCATGAGGCGTCGCAGAAACTTTCTGCAGATTCTTTGTGCTCCGGCGTGCAAGCGTTAGCAAGGCTTGCTAGATTGATCCTCGTGAGCAACACCGCCACCAACGAAGGAGCAAGCACCATGACCACCACCACCACCACGCTCGACATGATCCCCGAGATCCTGACCGCCTTCGGTCTCGACACCAACGACCGACCGGTCGCCTACCAGATCATGAAGCTCGTCGAAGGCGTCCTCGCCATCGAGCGGGCGCAGCACGACGTGCTCCGGCTCACGAGCCAGATCACCGACGAGTGCGCCAACATCGAGCGGCAGGCGCAGCAGGGTCAGATGCTCAACACCTCCTGGGTGGCGAGCAACACGAAGTCGCTCTGCGACGCAGCGCTCACCCTCGACTTCACCGCTAAGGGTGTGCGCGAGGCGTGCTACGCGCTGAGCCTGCTCGTCGCCGACGACGCCTCCGCCGAACTTCGGAAGGTGCTGATCGCCCTCGTGATGCCCGCAGCCTGAGCGGCACCCGCTGCCAGCGGCTCCCGAGCGATCGGGTCGGGTTCGACTCCCGAGGCAGCACGACGAGGCAGGCAGCCTCGCAGAAGCAAGGAGCAAGCAATGAGCACCACGATCGCCCGCCTCCAGATCCACACGATCAACGGCAAGGACATCACGATCACCGGCACGACGGTCGCGAATGTCTACCGCTGCGTCCTGAGCGAGCGTGAGGACTCTGACACGCTCGGCGGCTGCGCCTGGAAGGATCGGGTCGCCGTCGCAGAGATGGAGGTCAGCGATGCCGACTCCGAGCACCGGTACGCTCTCGACATCCGAACGCTCCACGATCTCGCCGACCTGGCTCTGTTCTACCTTTCGACGGAGGACTGAGCCAGAGCGTGCAAGCGCTCGCAACGCTTGCTAGGATGATCCGCATGAGCAGCACCACCACCACCCGCCGCAACCGGCAGACCGGCACCCTCATCACCGTCACCTCCGCCGCCGCTGAAGGACTCGACCCGGCTACTCCGTGGGTCACGATCTGCGAGGACCACGGCGGCTGCATCGGGCATTACACGCTGCGAGAGGCTCGGGACTGGGCGGCTGAGCCTGCCGCCTGGTGCGACGGCTGCGCCGAGGCGCACAGCCTCGCAGGCTGAGCAGCAGCGGCGCCAGCGGCTCCCGGGCAACCGGGTCGGGATCGTCTCCCGAGGCGCCACGATCTGAGCGGCACCCCGCCGCCAGACGCAACAAGCAAGGAGCCACCATGACCACCGGATTCAGCAGCAAGCGCGGCCCGCGACCTCTCCCGGGCGACAACCGCCGGGTCTCCGTCCTCCTGCCCGCCGAGGTGCTGGAGCAGATCGAAGCGAAGGCGGCAGCGGTCTACATGAAGCCGACCGACTACCTGCGCTTGCAGATCATCACGAGCACACTCGGCGGGTAGCCTCAGCGGGCGGCGCTCGTGAGCGAGCGGCACGGCTAGCCCGTTGTCCCTTCGGGTGAAGGGAGCCTGCGCTGCTCGTCTAAGCAGGGCGGAGCAGCGTCAACGGTCGTGCTTGTGCCGAAGGCAGCCCGCCGTGCCGCTCGCCTGCGAGCGCCGCTCAGAAAGCAGCGCAGCCGCTGCCGATGGTCCCCGCTCCGGCGGGCGAGGTTCGATTCCTCGGGCAGCACGACGAAGCCGAGAACCGCTCGGCTCGATCAGCGAGGAGCAAGCCATGACCACCACCCCGCAATCCGAGACGATCGCAGCAGTCGCCGCAGCCTTCGTCGCCGCCTCAGCCGAACTCGACGACATCACCAAGCGACGGAAGGCGACGATCGCCAGCAGCAAGGGCGCATCGTTCGGCTACACCTACGCTGATCTCGCCGATGTCCTCGCCTCCTGCCGACCGACTCTCGCTCGGCACGGTCTCGCTCTCCTGCAGCCGATCGCCACGAGCGACGACGGCCACTCCGTCGAGATCCGCACCGTCCTCCTCCACTCGTCCGGCGAGTGGCTCGCCAGCCCGACTCTGCGCCTGCCCGCCGGACGGACCGCTCAGGAGACCGGCTCCGCTGTCACCTACGGGCGCCGCTACTCCGCCCTCGCATTCCTCGGTCTCGCCGCCGAGGACGACGACGGCGCCAGCGCCGCACCCCGCCAGCAGGCAGCCGGACGACCGGCGCAGCGCCCCACCCGCCCGCCGCAGGACGACTCGTGGCGTCCCTTCGACGGAGTCGGCGAAAGCACCCGCACCCCGGAGCAGCCGAGCAGCGAACGCTCCGACGCCGAAGCAGGCATCCGAGAACTCGTCGCCGGAGTGAAAGCAACCTACGGCACCGACGCCTGGTCCGATCTGCGCTCCCGCTTCCACGCAGAGTTCGGACCCCTCGCCGATCTCCCGGTCGCTCAGCACGATGTCGCGCTCCGCTGGGTAGAGGCTGCGGTCACGAGCCTCGACACGACCGCAGAAGCCGGTGCGCGATGACCCGGCAGCAGAGCAAGCCAGACGCGAGGACGAGGATCGCTCGGCTCGTCGACCGGGCGGTGCCAGCGATTCAGCATCGCCTCGATCTCCTCGACGAACTCACGATCGCGCATCGGGACGACATCGAAGGGATCGCCTGGTGGGACGCTCAGCGAATCCACGAGCAGACGCTGCGCGGCGGCTCCTTCCATTACTCGACGCTCACCCGGGAAACCTGGGGGTCGCACATCCGAGGAGGGTATGTCCTCGGCGGGACCGCCCCGCCGCTATTCCTCGTCGTCCCTGAGCGCAACTACAGCGACTTCACGAGAGAGACCCACGCCTGGAGGGTCGTCGTCTTCGGCTTCGCCCGCTACCTCCCGCAGAGCCTCGACGCGAACCTTCTGCTCCTCACCGGCAAGGCAAGCCACTACGGCATCTTCCGCATCGACAGCGAGAGCCACGACACCGCCCTCCCGATCGAAGGCGGAACCGCCCGAGGCGCAGCAGCCGAAGCGCGTCGCCTCGCCTTCCTCGTCGCGCAGGAACTCTCCGCAACGATCGAAGCCTTTGCCCGAGCACGATGGACATGAGCGAGCCAACCTGCGAAGAAGCCGAGCGCCTCGCGACGCAGATCATGGCAGGCGCTACCGGCCTCGACGGACGAAGGATCGCTGCCACCCTGAGCCGCCACTACGCTCGCCTATGCGCCTGCGAGCAGCCGAGCAGGCTCACCCCCCACAACCGGTGAAGGCTGGCAGCAAGCGGCAAGCGACGCTAAGGTGCGGCAACCGGCACGACTAGGAGACACGCCCGATGATCGCCCCGGACCTCCGCCCGCTCGCTCAACCGATCGACAACCTCAGCCTCCTCCCCGGAAACCCGAGGCGCGGTGACATCGAAGCCGTCGCCCGCTCCTACGAACGCTTCGGTCAGCGGAAGCCGATCGTCGCCCGGCGAGACGGAACCGTAATCGCCGGGAACCACCAACTCCAGGCAGCGCGCTCGCTCGGCTGGACGGAGATCGCCGTCGTCTTCGTCGATGACGACGAGACAACCGCCCGAGCCTTCGCGCTCGCCGACAACCGGACCGCCGACCTCGGCTTGTACGACAACGACGCGCTCCTCGATCTCCTCCAGGAAGTCGCCGTCGTCCCGGACCTCCTGCTCGCCACCGGGTACAGCGCAGCCGATCTGGAAGCGCTCTCCGTCCTCACGACGCCGCCATCCCTCGACGATGTCTTCGACGAGATCGGCGACATGAACGAGGACGATGAACTCTTCCGGGTGACGCTGAAGGTCAGCAAGAAGAACGCAGACGCGCTGAACAGCATCCTCAGCGTCGCTGATTCCCACGACGAAGTCGTCGAGCGATGGCTGAATCTGTGAGCGCAGCCGAGACGGACGATGTGCACATCGACCTCCCGGTGAACACCCTGCTCTCCTTCCACTACTTCCGAGAGCACGACATCGGGCAATACGCAGAGTGGGGTCTCCGGCTGATCGGCGACTCCGGCGCTTTCTCCGCCGCATCGCAAGGCGCGCACATCGACCTCGACGAGTTCTACGAATGGGCGGCACGATGGAGGAGCGCCCTGTTCTGGACTGCGAGCCTCGATGTCATCGGCAACGAGGAAGCGACCCTGCGGAACTGGAAGGCAGCACCCCGGCACCTCGGCCTCGTCCCGACCGTCCACTACGGGGCGGAGCCGAAAGCGCTTCACCCCTATGTCGACGAGGGAGTCGACTTCCTCGGGCTGGGCGGCATGGTCCCGCATAAGAGCGAGCCGAAACGGCTGCTCCGGTGGGCGCTCTCGATCATGCGCTACGCGCAGGAGAACTTCCCGCACCTCCGCTTCCACGGGTGGGGGGTCACGCACCCGGACCTCATGATGAATCTTCCGTGGTGGAGCGTCGACTCGTCCGGCTACTCCGCTGCTTTCCGCTTCGCGAACCTGCAACTCTTCGATCCGACCCTCGGGAAGCGGGTGAGTTGTCGCCTCGATGGAAAGGACGCAGCCCGCCTCGCGAACCTGCTGCGGACCTCCTACGGTCTGGACTGGCGGCGCATCGCCTCATCGACCGTCCACACCCGGCGAGATGTCACCCGGGTCGCGATCCGAGGACAACAACTCCTAGAGCAGAACCTGCAGCGTCGGTGGAAAGTGACCCCGCCTGCCAGCCTCGCTCCGCGGCTCCGAGAGCACGAGCGCGGCCCATTCCTGCACGCTGTCCTCGGCTTCCCCGGATCGCAGCCGCCTCGCAGCCTCAGCCCGACCGATCAGGACGCACCGAAAGTCGGACCCCTCATTCATGGCGTCATGGCCCGCCACCGCCACATCCTGCTACTCAAGGACAAAGCATGACCCGGACCGTTGCGATCGTCTCCGGTGGGATGGACTCCGTCTGCCTCGCCTACCACCTCCACCACGAAGGGCACTCCCTCCACCTGGTCTCCGTCGACTATGGGCAGCGGCACCGGCGCGAGATCGACTTCGCTGCGCTCTGCGCCTCCAGGCTCAGCGCGCAGCATTCCGTCGTCGACCTCTCCTCGATCACGAGACTCATCGCGACCTCATCGCTCACCGGTGGAGGCGAGATCCCTGAGGGCCACTACGCAGAAGCCACGATGAAGGCGACCGTCGTCCCGAACCGGAACATGATGATGCTCTCGGTCGCCGCTGCGATCGCCATCGCCGAGGGAGCCGACTATGTCGCGACCGGGGTGCATGGTGGAGACCATTACATCTACCCGGACTGCCGCCCTGAGTTCATCGCCGCAGCGAACGCAGCAGCGCTCGTCGGCATGAGCGGCATGTCGCCCGTTTGGAAAGGCATCGTCGCCCCATTCGTCCACCGGGACAAGGCAGGGATCGCCAGCCGAGGCGCTGAGATCGGCGTCCCGTGGGAAGACACCTGGTCCTGCTACAAGGGCGGCTCGGTTCATTGCGGGCGGTGCGGGACCTGCGTCGAACGAGCCGAAGCCTTCCACCTCGCAGGCGTTCACGACCCGACCGTCTACGAGGACCCCTCCTTCTGGAGAACCGCGACCCGGGCGGACAGATGATCGTCGTGATCTCATGCGGGCTGAGGAAACTCCGGCAGCCTGCGCCAGCGATGCACCTTTACACCGGGAACATCTTTCGCACGCAACTCGACTACGCGATGTCGCTCGCGCCGCTCTCCCGATTCTTCGTCATCAGCGCGAAGCACGGCCTCGTCAGGCTGACAACCGTCCTCGCGCCCTACGACATGAAGATCACAGACCCGGGAGCGGTTACTGCGGACGAGATCCGAAGGCAAGCCGAGGACCTCGGCATCATCGACGAAGCCGATGTGGTGACGACAGCGAACCGGCACTACACCGCTCTCATGCGGGAGGTCTGGCCCGAGATCCGAGCGCCCTTCACCTCCGGCTACTCCCGCTTCGCGAACAACCAGATCGACAAGAGCAAGAAGCGCATGAACGCTTACCAAAGGATGGTGCCATGATCGCCAGCGTCCGCCGCTTCGTTGACATCGACGCAGGGCATCGGGTCGCCCGCCATGAGACGAAGTGCCGCAACCTGCACGGCCACCGCTACCGGCTGACCGTCGATGTCTCCGGGCCGATCCTTCAGGACGACTCCCCGGAGCACGGGATGGTCATCGACTTCGCCCGGATAAAGGAGGCGCTCGCCGAGGTTCACGACCTCTGGGACCACCGGCTCCTCCTCGGCGAAGACGACCCGCTGCTCGACGCGATGCGGGATCTCCCCGGCGTCGTCGTCCTCCCATGCCAGCCAACCGCTGAGAATCTGGCAAGCCTCGCGCTGCGGCTCCTGCAGGAGCGGCTCGCTCCGCTCGTCGTCGAACGCGTCACCGTCCAGGAGACGACCGCCTGCACCGCTGAGATCCGTCGTGCCTGAGAGCCTGTCCGTCTCTGAGTTCTTCGGCCCGACCCTGCAAGGAGAAGGACCCTCGCAGGGAAGGGCAGCAGTCTTTCTCCGCCTCGGACTCTGCAATCTGGACTGCTCATGGTGCGACACCCCATACACCTGGGACTGGACCGGGAAGAATGGGGTCGCCTTCGACCGGGCGACCGAACTGAAGCGCCTCCCGCTAGAGCAGATCGTCGCATCGCTTCGCAGCCTCACCGATGAAACTGTGCGCCCGGTCCTCGTCGTCACCGGTGGAGAGCCGCTCGTCCAACAGACAGCGCTCGCAGCGCTCCTCGATCTCTGGGACGACCGCGCCGAGATCGAGACGAACGGGACGATCATCCCGAACGAAGCGCTCCTCCAGCGCAGCCGGGAAGGGCTGCTCCGCTGGAACTGCTCGCCGAAACTGGCGAACAGCGGCATCACCGAGGATCGGCGAATCAACCCCGAAGCGCTGAGCGTCCTGAGCGAGCACGACACCGCCTGGAAGTTCGTCGTCTCCACCCTCGACGACATCGCCGAGGTCGAGAACTTCCTCGCCTCCTACCTCCCGGAAGTCTCACCCGGGAACATCTGGCTCATGCCCGAAGGCACCACGCCAGACGTCCTCCTCGCTCGCATCCGGTCGTTTGTCTTCGACCAGGTCGCTCGCCGAGGATGGAATCTCTCACCCCGACTCCACGCGCTCGTCTTCGGCGACATCCGAGGGATCTGATCTCATGCGACACTTGACCTGGCAGAACATCCGAACCGAAGCAGCCCGCCTCGCCAGCCGATCACAAGGACGGAACCTTCAGCAGGTCTACGGCGTCCCGACCGGCGGAGCACCCGTCGCGATCCTCGTCGCAGACATCCTCGGACTCCCGCTAGCAGAGCAGCCGATCGAAGGCGTGACCCTGATCGTCGATGATCTCGTCGACAGCGGAGCGACCCTGAGCCGCTACCGCTCGCAAGGCTTCGTCGTCGATGCGCTCTACCGGAAACCGTACTCGCCGACGGATCTCGCACCCTTCGCGACCGAGGTCGACGAGTGGCTCGCGTTCCCGTGGGAGCGAGACGACGGAGAGCCGACCGATGCGGTGATCCGCCTCCTTCAGCACATCGGCGAAGACCCGACGCGAGATGGTCTGATCGACACGCCGAAGCGGGTCGTGAAGGCGCTGCGCGAGATGACGACCGGCTACGGTGCGGACCCGGCGCAGATCCTCGGGACCGTCTTCGATGTCCACCACGACGAGATGATCGCTGTCTCCGATCTCCCCTACTGGTCGCTCTGCGAACATCACATGCTTCCCTTCCACGGGGCAGCGACGATCGCCTATGTCCCCGCCCCCGACGCAGGAGTCGTCGGGCTGTCGAAACTCGCTCGGCTCCTCGATGCGTTCGCCCGCCGCCTGCAGGTTCAGGAGCGGATGACCGATCAGATCGCCGACGCTCTCGTCGATCACCTCTCCCCGCTCGGAGTCGGCGTCGTCGTCTCCGGCTACCACACCTGCATGTGCGCTCGTGGGATCGGCAAGGAAGGACGAATGATGACATCCTCGCTGCGGGGGGTCATGCGCCACGACGCGCAAGCGCGCGCCGAGTTCCTCGCGCTCTCCCACATCGGGCGATCGTAAGCGCCCGCAGGTACGCTAGAGCCATGAGCACGAGCGATCCCGCGGCGACCCGCCTCGGACGACGACTCAGTCTGACGCAGGACATCTACGACCGGATCGTGCTCGCTGTCCGCGGCGGAGCGTATCTCGACGACGCCGCCGCCTACGCAGGGATCGCCGAGCGGACCCTCTACCTGTGGCTCGCTCGTGGGCGCGACGCCGAAGCACGAGCCGACACCGGCGAAACCCTGTCCGCCGACGATCGGCTCCTCCTCGGCTTCCAGCGGGATGTCGCTCGCGCTCGCGCAGACGCGACGATTCGTAACGTCACCCTCGTCCAGCAGGCAGCGCAGACAACCTGGCAGGCTGCCGCCTGGTGGCTAGAGCGCACCAATCCTCGCAAGTGGGGCAGGCACGAAACTGTCGAGATCACCGGCGATTCCGCCGACGAGACCGACGACTACGAGCGAGTCCTGCGAGAGCGCATCGAGCGGCTCAGAGAGCGAGCGCTCCCGATCGTCGATGTCCCCTCGGTCGAAGTCCTCGACGATCCTGAGGACGGGCGCCCCGGTCTCGCTGTCGCACGATGACAACCGTCGAACCGCCGCCGCTCCGGTGGGAGCAGATGTCGGACTTCCAGCGGCTCGTCGCCGCCGGGACCATCGACGAACTCCTCGACGGACTGTCCGCCCGAGCGCTCCGGGACCTCGTCTACCGGTGGGAGTTCTACCGGCGCCCGAACCAGGTGCAGCCAGCCGGACTAGGCACCCGCTACCGGCTCTGGATGTTGCTCGCCGGACGAGGCTTCGGGAAGACCCGCGTCGGCGCTGAGACCGCCAGAGAGCAGGTCGAACGCTGCGCTCGCATCGCTCTCCTCGGACCGACCGCCGCCGATGTGCGAGATGTCATGGTGGAAGGCGAATCAGGACTCCTCGCCGTCTTCCCACCCCACCAGCGACCCGAGTACGAGCCATCGAAGCGGCGGGTGACCTTCCACACCGGAGCGGTCGCGACCCTGTTCTCCGCTGAGGAGCCGGACCGGCTCCGAGGACCGCAGCATGAGTGGGCGTGGATTGACGAGCCTGCCTCGATGCCGCACGGCGAGGAGGCGCTGTCGAACCTCCTGCTCGCGCTCCGCCTAGGTCGCGATCCGTGGGCGCTCATCACCGGCACCCCGAAGCCGCTCCCGTGGCTCCGCACCCTGTCGGAGCGCGCTGAGACGATCACGACAACCGGCTCCACCTACGACAACGCGTCGAACCTCGCCGAAGGATTCATCGCCGACGTGCTCGCCCGCTACGAAGGCACCCGTCTCGGCAGGCAGGAACTCTACGCAGAATGGCTCGCCGATGTCGAAGGTGCTCTCTGGACGGAAGGGATGCTCGACGCCGCTCGGCTCGCCGGTTTCGATCTCGCCGACCCGTGGCGCGCGCTGAACGCATGGCGCGCCGACCAAGGAGAACCGCCGCTCCTCGATCGGCGCCCGTGGCGCGTCATCGTCGCTGTCGACCCTCCAGGCGAGACGGCAGAGTGCGGGATCGTCGTCGCCGCCGCTCCGATCGGCGCTCGCCCCGGTCTCGACGCGGCGGTGATCCTGGACGACGCGTCAACCTCCGGGCGTCCTGAGGAATGGGGCAGCCGGGTCGCAGCGACCGCCCGCCGATGGAATGCCGAGCGGATCGTCGTCGAATCGAACCAAGGAGGCGACATGGTCCGAGCGACAATCCATGCGGTCGACCCCGGGCTGCGAGTCGAGAAGATCCGAGCCGCCGTGTCGAAGCAGAAGCGAGCCGAGCCAGTCTCAGCGCTCTACGAGCGGCAGCGAGTTCACCACGCAGGCTTCTTCCCGATGCTGGAATCGCAACTCCTCACCTGGGTCCCCGGCGACGCGAAGTCCCCGGACCGGCTAGACGCTCTCGTGCACGCTGTCTCCTCGCTCCTCATCGGCGCACCGGGACCAGCGAGCGTCCGCTCTCCAACGCATCGCAGGCTCTAGCGTGAGACCCCTTCAGAAGCCGCTCTCAGCCGCTCTGCTCGTCGTCGTGCTCTGCGCTATCGCCGCCGCCTATCGTCGGCGCCCTGAGCCGACTCCGGCGCTTGTCCTTCCCTTCCCTTCACCGAGGAGCATTCCGTGACCGCCCTGACTCTCCTCCTCGTCGCCGCAGCGACCTACAGGCTCACCCGGCTCGTCACCGCCGACCGGATCACCGAGCCGCTGCGCGCCTGGGTCGAGGCGAGAGGTCCTCGGGTCGGCTATCTCATCACCTGCGACTGGTGCCTGAGCGTCTGGCTCGCGCCGATCCCGAGCGCGCTCGCTCTGACCTTCCCCGGGAACCGGCTCGTGCTCGGCGCGCTCGCCGCTCTGACAGCCTCAGCGATCACCGGCTTCGCTTCTCTGATCGAGCAGCGGATCGACCGATGAGCGGACACGGCAGCCTCGCCGGGTATCGCAAGCACCGGACCGAAGGCACGACCCCGTGCGAGCCTTGCCGCCGAGCCTACGAGCGCCTCTACGGTCCTGACGCGCCGAGAGAGGACGGGAAGCCGGTCCCTGCTTTCGTCCCGAGCCTGGTCGAGAACAAGCAGCCGACGATGCCTTCGCCTCGCGCTCATGCCGGGACGATCCTGAGGGATGAATGCGGGACGGAGCAGGGCTACCGGAAACATCAGCGGATGCGCGAGCGAGCCTGCGACCCTTGCAAGAAGGCGCACGGCCTCCACCAGCGCCGCTTCCGCAGGCTCGGCGCTCCTGGTCTCTGAGCGCTCTGAACATTTCTGCAGATTCTTTCGTCTCCGGCGTGCAAGCGCTCGCAAGGCTTGCTAGATTCATCTCCATGAACAGCACGCCCAACACCGAAGCCTTCGCCGCCGCCGTCGCTGATCTGCTGACCGGCATGATCGACGCCCGCCGCTCCTTCGCCGAGGAGCACGGCTTCTCCGCCAGCGACGACGAGATCGCCGACCATGTCGCAGCGAGTTTCGTCCGCCTCGCCCGAGAGCGCGGCTGGTCCTGAGCGCAGCCGCCGCCAGCGGCTCCCGAGTGATCGGGTCGGGTTCGATTCCCGAGGCGGCACGATCCTCCCGGATGGTCCGGGAGGACAGCACCAAGGAGCACCACCACCATGAGCACCGAGACCCTGACCTGGCTGAACACGAATGTCCTCGTCGGCATGACCGAGAAGCGCGGCAACGCATGGCACTACCGGGCATCCGCTCAGGGCGCCGAGCCGAACCACTACCCGCAGGCGATCCCCGTGCAGGATGTGCAGCGGCGCCTGTTCTCCTGGAAGGCAGTCCAGGTTCCCGTCTTCGCTCAGGTCCCCGCCAGCGTCGAGACGGCGACCGGCATGACCGAGACCGGCGAACCGGTCCGCATGATCGAAGCGAAGAACCGGCGGGCGATCGTGCGCAGCGACTCCGGCGATGTCCTCGGCGTCATGTCGGGCCGATACACCCCCCACCAGTACGACGAGTGGCTCGTCACGAATGTGGCGAACCTCCTCGACGACGATCTGCAGATCGGCTCCGCCGGTCTCCTGAAGAACGGCGCGATCGCCTGGGTCTCCGTCGAACTCGCCGACAACATCACGACCCGAGACGGAGTCGAGTTCCGCTCGCACCTGCTGGCGACGACCTCCTTCGACGGCAGCATCCCGACCCTCTACAAGCCGGTCGACACCTTCGTCGTCTGCGACAACACCCGAGCCGCTGCGCTCTCCGAGACCTCGCAGGAGATCCGGGTGCGGCACACCGCTCACAGCGTGCTCCGCCTCACCGACGCTCGGGAGGCGCTCGGGCTGATCCTCGGCAACGCCGACGCCACCATCGCCGAGATCGAGCGGCTCTGCGCTCTCCCCGTCACCGCCCGCCAGTTCGACGCATGGCTGCGAATGTTCGTCGCTCCCGCCTCCCCGGCGAAGGCTGCGATCACCCGCACCGAGAACACCCGGGAGCGGATGCGAGCGATGTGGGACAGCGATCCCCGGGTCGCTCCGTGGTCCGGCTCCGCCTTCGGGGTCCTCCAACTCGCCAACACCCACCGGCTCCACGAGCGCCCGACGAAGGGTGCGACGATCCGAGCGGAGCGGAACATGGTCGAACTCCTCAACGGCACGAGCGCCCGAGGCGACAATCGCGCTGAGCAGATCCTGAGCGCTGTCCTCGGCTGATCCTCCCGCTCGCAGCCGACCGGAGCCGCCCGCCTCGCACGCCCGAGGCGGGCGGTCTCCGTCTCAGGGACTCTCCGAGGATTCTTTCTCCTAGAGCGTGCAAGCCTTCGCAACGCTTGCTAGCATGATCTCCATGAACAACGCACCCACCACCACCCGCACCACCCGCACGACCCGCTACCCCGACCGCTGGGCAAGCGACGGCGCCGTCAACCAAGAAGGCAGTCTGCCGCTCTACCGCTGCAACGGCTGCAAGGCCGAGGTCGTCTGGGTCACGAGCAACCGAACCGGACGCAAGTACCTCGCGAGCGTCTTCCAGTCCCGCTCCGGCGCCCGGTTCTACATCAAGCGAGCACCGCACACCTGCTCGGCGCCGCAGCCAGCCTGAGGCTCTCAGCGCCGCTGCGGGCTGCTCCATGCTCGCAGCCGCTCAGAGCCGCTCAGGGCGCCTCCCTGCGCCTCCCGCAGCCGCTCCGCACCGGGACAGATGTTGCAGGCTCAGAAAGGCAGCAGGGCGCACCGCTCGCAGCCTGCTACCGTGGTGCCGTGCCTGATCGCCGCTCCCGACGCTCGCCCGCATGGAACAGCCTCGTCGCCTCGGCGCAGGTGATGCTCTCACCGAACCTGGCCGTCACGACTTCCTCGTTCGGGAAGGCGAAGGCATGGCAGCACGACGCGTGGGAGTTCTACGACCGGGTAGGGGAGTTGCGCTTCGCGACGCAGTTCGTGGCGAACGCGATGAGCCGGGTGAACCTGGCCGTCGCTGCTCAGCCTCGGATGCCTGGTGAGGAACCGGTCCCGCTGAACCCGTCCGACGAGGCGCTGACGCCGACGCAGCGCCGAGCGATCGAGATCGTCTCCACGATCGCCGACGGCGCAGCCGGACAAGGCCAGATCCTCGCTGCGTTCGGGGTGCACCTGACCGTCGCCGGGGTCGGCTGGCTCCTCGCCGAGCCGCCGATCGACGATCCGCTCGCCGACACGCTCACCCGCTGGCAGGTGCTCTCCACCGATGAGATCCGCCAGCAGCCGGACGGGTCGATCGAGGTGCGGCTGACCGACCGGGAGTGGAGGCAGGTCCACCCGAACGCGGTCGTCGTTCGCGTCTGGAAGAAGCATCCCCGGTGGGCGTGGGAGTCGGACAGCCCGACCCGAGGAGTCCTCGGCATCCTGCGCGAGATCGAACTCCTGTCGGCGCACATCCAGGCGTCGGCGCAGTCCCGCCTCGCCGGAGCCGGGGTGCTCGCCGTCCCGTCCGAGGCGGTGTTCCCACCCGGGCAGGGTCCGCAGGCAGCCGCCGAGGTCCCTGACTACTCGCAGAACATCACCGCTCCTGAGGACACCTTCGTCGAGACGCTCATCGACGCGATGACGACCCCGCTCACCGACCGAGGGTCCGCCGCCGCTGTCGTCCCGCTCGTCGTGAAGATTCCCGGCGAGTTGGTCGACAAGGTGAAGCACATCACCTTCGCGACCCCGTTCGACGATCGGGTCCTCGATCTGCTGAACAACGCGATCCGCAGGCTCGCGCTCGGGATGGACATTCCGCCCGAGATCCTCACCGGCACCGGCGCGATGAACCATTGGGGCGCATGGCAGGTGGAGGAGCAGGCGGTGACGCTCCATGTGGAGCCGCTCACCGAGATGGTCTGCCATGCGCTGACGATCGCTTTCCTTCGACCGGCGCTAGAGGCGGAAGGCTACGACCCGGACGACGCGCTCGTATGGTACGACACCGCAGACCTGCGGATCAGCCCGGATCGGACCACAGCAGCCGTCGCCGCCTACGACCGTGGCGAGTTGAGTAAGGCAGCGTTCTTGCGCGAGTTGGGTTTCGCTCAGGAAGACGCCCCGTCCCGGGAGGAGACCCGGGAGCGGCTCCTCCTCGATGTCGGCAAGGGCGCTCCGACGCTCGCACCGGCGATGCTCGCCGAACTCGGGTACATCCAACCGGCAGCGATCGGCGAAGCGCTCACCGAAGCGCAGCCGGACAAGGAGGCGCCCGCCTCCCCGGCGTCGTCCTCGTCCACCCCGCCGCCGGTCGAGTCCCCGGCAGAAGGTCCGCCAGATACCCGCCCGACCGAGCGGGCGGTCGTCGAAGCAGCGCTGATCGCCGCGTGCGATCAGATCGTCCGCCGAGCGTTGGAGCGAGCCGGAGCACGACTCCGCTCCGCCGCCGGGAAGCGCACCCCGGGAGGCGCTGCAGCGGTTCCCTGCGCCGACCCGACGAGGCTTCACACGACCCTCGACGCGACCGAGCACGCCGATCTCGGCAGCCTCCTCGATGGCGCCTGGTCGTTCGTCCCTGAGGTCGCCAGCCGGTACGGGTACGATCCCGAGGCGCTAGAAGCGACCCTCGACTCCTACACGCGAGCGCTGCTCGCCGCAGGACAGGAGCACAGGCATGGTCGCCTCGCTGTCGCGCTCGGCGCTCTCTGATCTCCGGCGCCGTCGCTCTCGGGACGAGATCGAAGAGTACCTCGATCGGGTCGGGCTGCAGTTCGCCGACCTGCTCGCTGCCGCTCTGAACCGGACAGCGACGCAAGCGTGGGAGCGGTTCGCTGCGACCCTCGGGCCGATCCCTGAGACCCTCACCGCCGCTGGCGACTTCACCGTCTTCGCCGATGTCGCCGCCTACTGGTCGGAGACCGTCACCGAGGAGATCGTCCCGACTCTGTCCCGCCTCTACCTGGAAGGCTCGCTCGGAGCGTGGGTCGGCTCGCCGATCACCGCCGGGCTGCCATCGGCGACGGCTGCGACATGGGTGGCGATCATCAATCAAGGCGCAGCGGATTATGCGCGCTCAGCGTCGAACCGGCTCGTCGGTGTCGGCGACACCGTCTGGAAGGATCTCGCCGAGCGCGCTGGACGAGCGATCGAGCAGGGACTCTCGACGGAGCGGCTGAAGCAGGAGATCGAGCAGGTCACGAAGTTCTCCGAGTATCGGGCGGACACGATCGCTCGGACGGAGGTCGGGAAAGCCTTTGTCGCTGGCGACTACGCAGCAGCGAAAGCGCTCGGCGAGTTCGGGCCGGTGGAGAAGGTCTGGATCGCGGTGATGGACGATCGGACCCGGGACTCGCACGCAGAACTGCACGAAACCTGGGTGCCGTTCGATGAGCCGTTCGATGTCGGCGGATCGCCGATGATGATGCCGCTCGACGACGCCGGTCCCGCCGAGGAGGTCGTGAACTGCCGCTGCTACCTGGAGGAGTTGTATCCGGGCGATACCCGCCCGGACGGCTCGATCGTCCCGGAGCCGGGGGTCGATGGCGATCAGGGCGAAGGCGTCGACGATGACGAGTTCGATGGCGACGAGGCGCAGCCGATCGACGAAGGCTGAGCGCCTTCGCAGATTCTTTCCCTC
>Ga0129333_10000189_pt1 | contig 43265 bp, 61 predicted proteins | sample CPB6_08_DNA_FD_94474 | JGI IMG/M metagenome (GOLD analysis project Ga0129333, IMG submission 94474) | Freshwater to marine salinity gradient microbial communities from Chesapeake Bay, USA - CPBay_Sum_0.6_0.8_DNA | ecosystem: Environmental > Aquatic > Marine > Coastal | place: USA: Chesapeake... | reverse complement strand
GGAAGCTTTCTCATGTAAGAGTCAATCAGCTCTTTCCCAAATGCCAATAGGATGACTCCCAATAAAGCATAATACCAATTGAATAAAAGAAACATGACAAAGTAAATCAAGTATCCTAAAATAAAATGATTTGCCTTGTCTATCTGTTTTACAATTAATAAACTTTTCATTTTACATTTGTTTTAAAAATATTACCTGAACTAATCTAGAATCTCGTCCGGTTCCAAAATTGTCAAATATATTTCTTGAGTGTCGAACTCCTGAGTCGAATGCAACCATCCTGTTGAATTTTGAGTAAACTGTACATACAGGCTCGTTATCGTCGTCGTATATAGTAGTTCCATCTTCTTTTGGATATTTTTCACTTAGATATAATATGCAGGTTATATCACCCATCATATCATCTGTATGTATAAAGTTAGGTTCTTTTTGTTGAAAAGGAGACATTCTTACAAAATTCCAACTAATTTTATAATATGGAAAGCATGCCATAACAAACTCAGCAAACTCATCATTCGACCTAGGCTGAACATTTTTAAAGACATCATTGCCATCCACAAAGTCAACAAAGTCGTTTGAGTATATCTGATCAACATATGATTTTGGATCAGATAGCACATTATCAAAATAAATTAGATTCATAGTTTTATTGTTATTTGATGGTCATACATTCTGTAAAGCTTTTCTCCATCAACCTCAAACTCATACTCGCTATCGGGAACAAAGCAAACCAAATCCCCCTTAGATATACCTTTACTAATTAAGTATTCATTAGGGTATGCCATCTCTCCCATAAGCGGCTCTTCGCTAAATGGTTTTTTAATATAACTATCTATTGCTTTGATTGGCTTAACGAAACAATACCTGTCATAAGCGTTCCACGTGAAACCGCTTTTGTACATAAAGAATTGCTCGACGTCTATAAAAAATTTGTCATCCCTAAAAAAGCTACGACCGCTTTTCTGACGACCCTTCATGTCGTTATAATACTTGAAGACGTTGTGATGTACTAGCAATATATCGCCTTGTTTGATAGGTCCTGTATAACCCAATGGAGTTTCTACGACTTCAGCATATCTGTTTGAGAACTTGTGGTCTTCTTCCGATGTGCTTACTATCAGTTCAACTCCGGCTATGTTTTTTGTATTGCTATATCTTTTTCCTTCTTTTGGTTTTACTATAAAATTGTAAGGGGATTTCATTAAAAGTTTATATTGTATTCAATTGAAATTGGCATTGTATTCGTAAACTCTTTCCACAATAAAACCTCTTGGTTGTCATTTATAATATGAATTCGTATGGACATTTTAGTATGATCATACGATATCAGGTGTATCTCGTAGGCATCGCCTAACACACGCTGACCTACAATATAATGCATAGCACCATTCTTGTAGTCAGGGCCAACTGATATCTTTCTAATATCCATTATAAGTAAACTCTAATTTCTAAAATGCATACCACATTGCTTCCAATAGAACTTGGATAAGTAAGGCTACCAACTGAATTATTAAATCTAATATATAAATCATTTGGGTAAGTAGTAAAAGTGGAATCAAGAACACCAACTAGCGGCGATTGTCCCCAAGCTATCATACAAGGCATTACTACAGTCTTAGCAGATACAAACAATCCGGAAGAAGTAACTTTTAATCTATTTACCGCTCCCGTTAAACTAAGTGGCCCACCAAGGGTGTTTTCGTATTGCTCAGTGACAGTCCAATTTAGCCCATCAAAATTTATCCATGCAACGTATGATTTGTATGCTACTGAAGAAGGTATTGTTATATTACCCGCAACATCTGCCGTATTGCCATTTACTGATAATGGAATTGTTCCGCTGTTATTAGGCAATTCATACAATCTATTGGCGGTAAGATTAAAATTCGAAATACGAGCATTAAATCCAAATCCATTTGTAAATACTAATTGGTCGTTATTATCTGCCTGAGCATTTGCGCCAAATAATGAAACATTGCTAAATGAATTTGATGAGCCCGCATTATTTCCAAATGCATTTACATTTACTCCGGTGTTAAGAATCCCTGCATTTGCACCAAAAGCATTTACATCAGAACCTGTATTAGTGTCAGCAGCGTTTGATCCAAGTGCATTTACGTTTGTCCCTGCATTATCTTTTCCGGCTTCAACACCAAAAGCATTTATATTATTAGCTGTATTATTATCAGCAGCATCAACACCAAATGCATTCACGTGAGTACCTGAGTTGTTTGTTGCCGCATTAGTTCCAAATGCATTTAAGTTAAAACCTAAGTTACCTGTACCGGCATTTGTTCCCTGACGATTTATACCATTTGTTAATGACGTAGAATTGTTCAATACCTGTTGCAAAGTGTTATTACCCGATGCTCCGGCAGGACCGGCGGGACCCTGTGGTCCCTGAGCACCTGTAGCACCCGCAGGACCCGTAGCGCCCTGAGCTGCTAACAACGCCCACTTGGTTGGATCTAAATCAGGAGTAGTAACAGATGGACCTACGTTGGCTATACAGAACCATGAAGCTCCACCATAACCAACAGCATCATCAATAACATAAACACCTAAAGCAGACCATGCACCCTGCCAATTCAATCCTGCAGGACCAACAGGTCCGGGAGGGCCGGCAGGACCAACAGGCCCTTGAATACCCTGAGCACCCGTAGAGGCAGCACTCCATATAGGAGGAAGGCTGCTTCCCTGACTTGTAAGTACCTGACCTGCAGATCCATAACTGCTATTAAGAAGTATACCATCACTAATATCAATCTCAGGCGTTGTTATTAATGTATTCGTTTGTATATCATTAGCTTCAAAGAAGTCAACATTCGTTAATTCTTTAGCATTTAAATCAACATTACCCGTTGCTCCTGTATACGGTACATACACATCACTATCAGTTATAAAAGCAATTAGCTCACTTATGCTGAAGTTTTTGGTAGCATTATTATTTGCAGTATCTGTTCCAATAAGTTTATCGCTACCTGACAATGGAGCATTTGCTAATACATACGATTCTATCTTTGCCATTTCTTCTTTTTATATGTTACCCAAAGTTACTTTAAAAAAATTATCATTTTCTACAAGCTAGTCTTGTACAAAGGTTAAAGACAATACACCCGCAACATAGTCCCATATAACATCATCACTCGCTCCCCATTGCTGAACCACATCAGATGGTACATTAATATTACCTGTAAAGTAAATCACTGCACTTTCAGGAAGAGTAATAACAGTTCCATCCTCTAAAGTTGTAGTGCCACCACTTTCCATTCCTGACAAGCTATAGGTAACTATACCTCCTCCATTATCAAAATGATAATCAAAGAAATTAATCAATGATAATATAGTTGCAGACTTGTCGCCCGTTGGGGTCCAAATTGCAGTAGGTTGTATTATTCTTGTATTACTCATGTTCTTAATTTAATATAACCAAAAGCCTAAATTTATATTATTAACTCCTAAACTACTCATAGCAGTGCTTGCAGGTAAAGAAGTTTGTGCTGCTAAAGAAGAACTAATTTTTGCACTATTTGTAAAATCATTACTCATGACAGCATTATTTGATGCAGATGCTGCTGCTCCAATAGCAGGGGCAGTTGTTTGTGCTGATGAGTTGTATAGAGCAGCGATAACATAAATTCCTGCAGTTGCTACATAAGTACTTGAAAAAGCCTTTGTAGCCCAAGTATTACTTGCTGCTTTCCAAACATCACCATCATTAGTAGATGAAGCAACCAACGTCAAACTTCCTGCCGAATAACTATAAAGACCAACTCCATTGTAGTTATCAGCCGTATAAACACCCTGTGTAGTTTGATACCACTTTACACCTGTTATTGTAGCTCCCAATGGAACATACACAACTGTAAATCTTGCACTACTATCATTTAATGTAGAGTTTGTCGTTATACCTGTAATACCCTGTGGCATAGTCAAAGGGTATGACTTAAATGTACTACCTAAATCTTGATAGGCTTTTAGCAACCAATTATTTGAAAACAACGACCAATCAGCACTAGATAAAGCACCTCTGTTTGTAGCAGAAGCAGTTGGAAGATTAAATGTATGAGTTGTTCCTGCAGAACTAATTGCAAAGTCTGTACCTGTAGTTCCTGTAGCAAGTGTCTGTGTAGCACCTGTAAGTCCTCCTAATGATGTTATGGCAGCACTGAGTGGTGTATATCCAAGTATGGTAGATATAGAAGCAGTCTTCCATTGTCCGGGAGAAACTGTACTATCGTACCATAGTGTATCTTTAAGAGCAGGACTTTGCGCTTGAACATTATGCAATTCATCAAGCTCGTATCCATTCTGTATATTCACATACATCCTGCCTGATGCACCATTACTAGCTGTAGTAACTGTACCAATATACACCAAATGATTTGGAGCATATGGTTTTACTTTTGTAATAGATCCTGCTGTAGAACCAAGATATACGGGATCGCCATCAGAATATGTAGCTGTTGGAAGAATACTTAGTCCATCCAACAAACCTTGCATCATTATAAAACCCTTCTGATTAGCCGCTATAGAAGTAGATAATACAACACCTACCGTTCTAGCTGATGTGGCATCAGCTGTATTGCTTGCAAGCTTCACAGTCATTCTATCACCCTGACCACCAAAAGCATAAACAACCTGACCCTTTGTTATCGTAACCGAATCATCATTTGTTACATAACCAATCAATGTATTTGGAGATGTTCCAATAACCTGAAATCCCGTAATCGTAGAATTATATACGCATATCATCTCAGCGCCATCCTCAATATCACCACCTATTAATGGACCATCATTATTTCTATACAATGTCCTAGCACCTAAGCCATTTATATTAAGAGTACATCCCGTTGTGTTACCAATAGGGAATCTTATTAAATAAGCATCACCATCTGAATAAGAAGCAACGCCTGATATAGTCGTAGTATATGTATCAGTTCCTGACGCCGTGCCTTTAAACAAAGTCCCTGATGCGGTAGCATTTAATGTTCCTGCCGACAAAGACAACCCGCTTCCAATAGCAATCTCCTCCATCACACCAACGCCTGCAGTGCTTCTGCCTATCAACTTATTGGTGTTCATTGACGTTGATATGTCAGGAGCAGTGCCACCTGATGATGTTAATGGAGCCGTTGCTGTAACACCCGTGACTGTACCAACAGATATAGTGATGTTTCCCTGAGCATCTGCGAGATTTCCATTTACCGAAGCAACCAAGGTACAATCCTGATTAGGGAACTCTATACTTCTTCCCGAAGTAATTGAATTATTGCCTAGTATTACTACTTTATTAAATGTAGATTCGCCAAAAATCATGTTAGTAATACCACTTCCTTGGCGACTAAACTCAATAAACGGCAACGCATCTATGTCATACTTAAACGAAATACCGCCATCAGCAGATCTTATTTGAGTATACTGACCTCCAACGCCATCATATAAATCATACCCCTCATTAGTATCAGTGATAATAATACTATTGGTTGTAGTATTTCCTAAATCAGTAACCTGTTGTAAATCTTGAGACCCGCCACCCGTTGGAATCGTAACAGCACCGCTCATGTCAGCATACACACCATTCACTGACATAACAAAAGCGCCGCCTACGTTTGGTAATAAAAAATTCTGATTGGAATAACTAGTAGGCTTGAATGAAACTGTATTCGTTCCATTGTAAAACTCAATCTCATTTGAATAGATATTCAACTCCCTACTTATCGAGTTGTCCTCAAGATGAAATAAGTTCGGGTACCAACGAGATGTGTTTGAATTAGTCTTGTCATCCAATATAATAGACGCATCGCCATACACCTTGTCAATGTCAAGCAATGCGCTACCCGTAGGATTATCTAAAAATATAGAAAGATTAGCGGTATTGCCATATCCTAATACACCCTGAAGATCCTGACTTCCTGCATTGTATGCCCAAATAGCAGGGGATCCCGGGCCTTGGCTCGTAAGAACCTGACCCGAGAGTCCCGCTGTGCCGCCTATAATAACCTGATTGGTAGCTATCAAGTCATTCGCGGTTAAATTATATGAGCCTAAGTCTACATTATTATTTGCATTTAAATATGGAACTAAATAATTAGATCCAATTTGAAAGGCAAAGTAATTGACGAGATCACCAATGGTGTAGTTTTTGGTTATCATATCATTATTGGCATCACTGCCAATAACCTTGTCATCATCAACTATAGTCCCGTCGATTACGTATGTACTTATCTTAGCCATTAAACCAATGTCAACAGATACAATGTTTTATTAATCAAAGCAATCATCTCATCCAATATATTCTGAAGCTCAGAAGTATAGTTAGGACGCTCTCCTTCTACCAAAGCCAACATCTCTTTCAAGTGTTGAGTAGCAGGCATAACTTTTGACTCAGGAATTACAATTTCCATTCTCTTGTAACGACCAAAGTATACCTCAGTAAACTTATCAGTCAACTCAAGAATCTCATCGTAATAATGACCCAATGCCTTATGCTCAGCAAATGAAGTGGTCTGAAGGTGTTGGATGTGCATGATATCCCTAGATTGAAACAGCATGCCTACAAATTTTCCGCAATTCATCTTATTTTGTTTTTTGTGTTACTTCTCCTGTCTTAAGGTTGATCACAGAATCGGGACCATACTTGTCAATCAACAACTTCTCATGAGCGGCAAACTCAGAACGCAACCCATCCATGGCTTTGAATACCATCTGCTTTTCAATCTCAAGGTCTGCAATACGCAGTTTTGTTTTGTTAAAGTCGTCATTCAATCGTTGAATGATCGACAACTCATCGGCTGATACAAAAACTGATTCACTCATTTTATTAAAGTTTTATGGTTTAGAAACAAAGATAATGATTATTTTTTGACGCCTATTTCTTTTTGATACCTTAACCCCCAACCCATGCCGGAGTAAAATAAACTCAATGCATCAGTCCTATACCTATACCCAAAAGAAACGTCAATTCCATTGACCGTGCCGCCAACACCAAGGACAAAAGCCCTCTTCCTTTCCTCTATAATAGCTATCGGTCTTTTGTTTTGGAATATGACTTCTCTCATCTTGATCCTGTTCTTTGTTACTGTTTCATTAAGAACGATGAGAGCGCTGCTATCATTCTTAACTGTGTCTTTATAAACGACCTGAGCAAAATAATCTTTAAGGATAGCCAAAGTATCAACAGGCATAATGACAAACTGTGTATCCCCGGGCATCCAAATCGTATCATATAATGGTATTGTATCTGTCTTTGTAACTGAATATGGCACCGGCTTGTTCTTGTAAACAGTATACGGAACGCTATCGCCGGGTATATATCTTACATCAACAATGGTACCCTTGTTACAATCCTTTAAGAAAAGTAACAAAAAGATACCCCAAACCAATATAAGAAACAAGTAGTCAGCTATACGTGTCATAATGATTTAAGCATTTCAATTAACTTGGGATGAGGATACACGTCATTCTTGTCAGGACGAACCGAGTTGTGCGTATACACACCCGGCTCACCACCTAAAGCTCTTTTACTAATATCCCATATGTCTTTATTGTAAGTAAGCGGAATGCCATACCGCTGCTTCCATAAAAGTAATAACTGCTTTACAGACTCTATCTGAGCATCGGTATAATTATGAAAGAATCGATCACCCTTAAAAGGCTTGTCTAATTCCATGACCTCACTTTCAGGAACCTCTCTGTTCACGTAGTTATAAAACTTACCATCCCTAAACTGAAGGTCGCCCCAATTACATATCTCAATACCTATAGAATATTTATCTAACGAAAGATATGGAAGTGCATTGTTGCTAAACAACTGCTTCTTCAATCCTAAATGGTAAGCCCAATACTTTGAACTGAACCCCTGAACAATCTGTCCATCATTGCTACCCTTACCTGATATAGCCACACACGTAGCTATACGCTCGGTGTTTGACTTCCACCAATCAAAAACACCTTCACCACTAGGATTCCCTGCTGTATGATGCAGGTATATTTGTTTCTTGGGATGCTCTTCTAGAATGTAATTAGCGGAGCCGAAGTCAACTTTCTTAATGTCCATAGTCCAAGATTTATGACTACGAGCAACAGACATTAAGCAGGCTCGTCGTCTTTTTTAGTATTATCCTTTCTCGAGAATATCTTATTAGCAGCACCTAATCCTAATGCGCCAAATGAAAGAGCTGTAATGCATTCCACCAAAACAGATGATGGCTCATTTGATCTTTTAGAAAACACGCTGATAAACAAGGTAACACAAAGCACAATAGCAGATAATATTCCTACAAAACGATTACTAGAGAACCGCTTGTTTTCATCTTGGAATATCTGTGTTATAAATTTTCTCATCGGCCCTGTCCTCTATATGGTTTCTTATAAAGCTTACTGCTTTTTAAATTACTAGTCTTTGTCTTAGCCTGAACGCCTCTACGCTTGGACTTCTTCAGGATCTTCGGACTTGACGCTATCTGCTTTGCCATTTTTCTTATCCTTAAACTTTTGAATCTCGTTGATTGTTCTCACAACGGTATAGCATATAGTAGCTAACAAAAGCACAGACTGCAGTCCTGCATTCATGTTTATGATATTCAACATGATAACACACACCGCATTTGCGCTAAATACTTTCAAGTCGTTTAGTTGTACCATTACCAAAGGGCGAATATAGGAGAATCAGCAGCTTCAACCGCTTTAACCTGAATTAATAAAATGTTTTGAGCAGAAGGGATAGCAATCTCATCAATGATATCTCCTCCTATTGTTTCAACATTTGTTAATGTAACTCTAGAAACTCCTGATGGATTACACAACACACATCCGGCTAAGCTACCACTATTCTGAGTGCCGGCATAAATATTGAAAGCAGTTCCTATTCCTGTAAAAATATCAGCATTCAGTAACAGCGTATTCGCGTCAATAACCTGTACAACGGTAGCAGCCAATACATCTGTGTAGTTATAAACAATATCTCCAACCTGAACATTCAATTGGATGAAATCAACATTATTGCAAGCAAGCTGATCGGTAGAAACCCCTGTTGTTAGATCAGATACTGTTAACAAAGCAGGATTAGGGATCAGGCAATTCGCACTAGGGATCACCTCAATCGCTCTTGTAAATACAGATTTAAAAACGCCCATGTTTTATTTTTTTTCTTGTTGTTGATAAGGAAACATTCTATTCAAGCGATCCTTTCTTTTATTGCAACCGCAATCTTTCCCCGTAGCTTTAGAAACGGCAGTAACCACTTTCTTAATTCCGGTAGCTGTAGTGATCTTTTCAATAGTATCACCCAACCCTTTGCTTTGCTCGTTTAATTTCATTGGTGTAAAGTTAAATAAATTTAAGATTAGATTTTAGAAACTCTTCTCCCCATACCCACTCTCATCTTCTCAGACTTCTTTGATGCTAGCTTTGAAGCAGGTATCTCACTCTTTGTCTTTGGCGTCTGAGCAGATACACGCTTGGTCGGACGGCAGTACTCATTCTTACCACCCGCACCACAAGGCTTGCCTGTTCTTGTGTCAACCCACTTCTCCTTCATCCACCTTCTAAGGCTAGTACCCTCACCCCCTTTACGAACATTGCCCGACTCCTTCCGGCATTTTGCAATAGCCTGAGAAGCACGGGCAGATGGGAATACTTTGTATTGTGCCTTTACCTTATTGTAGCAAGCATCTTTCATTTTCTCTTAGCCGTATTTGTTCTTGGGTTATAAACAAACTCACTAGCAGGACGACCTGTTCTTTTTGAAGCCCGGTCCTTTGCTCGCTCAGAAGCTGTCATCGCATTGCGCTTTAACCCCTCCTTCGTGAGCGTCTTGCCATCAGGCTTAAGATGACCCCTCTTGATAAGTATCTCAGTAGCCAACTTCCTGCTGCCTACCTGAGCGGCCAACCTATTTATAAGCTGACCACGACCCATAAACTTTTGAGTCTCCATGTCAATACTTACCTCTCCTACTCTTTGGACTACTAGCAGTACTACCGCCGGGACCTGCCCACAAATGCTTGCACGCCCAATAACGAGGCGTCAACTTATTTGTCGCAGCGTCACAGCCATGCCTTGCACGAAAGGATCTACGAGCCGCAGGAGAATAGTTATGCCCATAACCCTTAGCCCCAAAATGGAGGAGCTTCTCAGCTCCCCCACTACAGGCTTTCACCATCATCTTCTTACCGGGACGGTCAGAAGGCTTTGGCCTATTGCATTGCATCTTTGACTTGTCTGCCATTATGAACGGAATGCTCTTGTTTCGTGACCTACCTGAACATAATCAGGCTTTACGTCTGTCTCGTGGATGCTAGGCTGAGCAGGAGCAACCTCCTCCTCAACAACAACAGCAACCTCTTCAACTTCAACGATATCTTTTTTCTTAGCCATTACTTTGTCTTTTAAAAATTAATAACCTTTCTTTCCTTTAACGGCTTTACCCTTCTTGGCCATAGCCATAACTTTAGCAGTAGCTGATCCTTTACCAACAGAAGCAGTGGCCTTACCCATCTTAGCAGTCTTAGCTACTACAGCAGGTTTAACTTTAGCACCCTTGGTAGGAGCAGTGAGCATAGATGACTTTGGAAGATTTGGAACTGATTTTTTCATGATTGTTTTTTTTTAAAGGTTTATTTATTTTCAGAAGCGGTTCTAGCGGGTCGCTCTTGTTCTTTCATTCTTTCATTCTGAAGTCTCATTTGCTCCTGTTTCATTCTAGTAGCAGCAAAGCGTTTCTCAGCAGACCCCACCTCATTTGATGGTGTAGCCTCAGGACTCTCAGCCAACGGCGTGTCAGGACGGTAAGTGATCTCTTTCTTTTTCTTGCGACCAATGCCAAATAAACTCTCAGGGCTAATGACGTCAAGCAAACGACGAGGACGTTCTTTAACTTTGGTGATAACTTTCGTCTCGCCGGTCCCACGATAGTTAGGGATCTCGACAGTCTTGGTCTTAACAACCTTATCACCTATGGTTGCTTTACCTTTTGTTTTTTTTCTTCTGTCCATGACTTAATGTTTAAAAATAATGTTACTAATTTTGACGAGACAAATATACAGATTTAAATGAAATCATATCCAAAAGACTATCTTAAGTATTGGCGCGTCATCTCATACTACGTCAAAGTGAAGTACGGCCTCAAGCAAGCTGAGCTAGACGCCCTCCTATTTCTCTACTCAGAAAAGTATTTCGGCAAAGACCGGTTCGACCACTACAATAGAATCCTGACATGGGACACCAAGCGGTTCTCAAAACTGCTGTCAGAGAAATGGATCGAAGTATTCCGCAAACGAGTAGGCCGCCATAAGACACTCTACCAACTGTCCCTCAAGTCAACACGACTCGTCGAACATATATACCAAATACTTAATGGCGAAGAGATCGGTACCCACCGTACCAACAACCCACTGTTCAAGCGGAACGTCTCAACGCTAGACAAGTTCTACCGAGATATGATAATAGAGATGACCGAGTTTACAAGACAACAACGACGTCGCGCTCTTGAATTATCGTGTACGGATTGTCCCGAATGATCATTGTAAAGCTCTGCGCCTTATCGTAGTAGATCTCACTACCGGCCTCAATGGCCGTCACGTCAGTGCCTGACGCCACCACAGTACCACGCTTATACCGTAACTGATTGGCATCCTCACCCGACAGGATCAACCCCGAGTCAGTCTTGATCTCCTCGTCGATCGATGTAATCACAATGTACTTACCTATTGGTCTCATTTTGTCTCGTATGATCTAGCCATCGTAACAATGGCATTGGTTGATAAAATTGTTGTAGCCACACTCACCGCATTCTGCAACGCGCTCCTCGTAACCTTCAACGGGTCAATGACACCCATCTCAATCAGGTCACCAAACTGCCCCGTCTTTAGGTTCAGCCCATAGCCCGGCGTCGCCACCTTACCCTCGCCGTATACGCTGTCAACATTGTACCCCGCGTTCTCAACGATCTGCGCCATAGGCGCATCTAACGCCGACCGCAATATCTCAATAGCCGTCAACTGCTCATTGGTATGGTCACCCAACCCAACAATCTCAGACAGGTCAACCTCAGCCAACGCCCGACCCGCACCCGGCAGGATGCCCTCCTCTAGCGCCGACCGCACCGCACACACCGCGTCATCAACACGGTCATACAGCTCCTTCTGCTCGAGGTCAGTATTGCCGCCCACATAGATGACACCAATGCCACCTGTCAGTGAGGCAATACGCTCCAACAAGAAGTCTTTGTCACCCTTGCGCGTCGCCTCAGCATGCGCAGCCCACAGCTGCTTAACACGCTCATCAATCAGCTCTTGCTTGCTACGCAATACCGACTTGACAATAACGGTCGTGTCCTTGCTCACAATAACCTTTGACGCATGACCCAAGTCACCATACGTGATATGGCTCAGGTCGTCACCCGTCTTCTCACTGAAGTACGTAGCACCCACGCTCAATGCAATGTCTTGCATCAGCTCATGCTGCTTGTACCCAAAGTTGGGAGGAGGCACAGCACACACCTTCAGCGTACCCTTCACCACATTCGCCGCCAACGTGTTCACCACATTCACTCCACAAGGCGATATGATCAACAACTTCTTTCCCTCCGTAATGATTGGTTTCAACACCATCTCCAACTGCAGGATATTAGCTATCTCAATGTCAGCCACCAACACCATCACGTCCTCCATCACACACTCATCACGCTTGTGGTTGTTCGCAAACAGCGAGCTCAAATACCCCCTGTCAATCTTTAACCCCATCGTCGTCTCAGCATACGTCTCACTCGTCTGACTCTTCTCAACCGTAACGATGCCACTCTTTCCCACATCCTTATACACCTCAGAAATAATATTGCCAATGCTCTTGTCATTGTTCGCCGAGATAGTTGCCACATCAGACAACATCCCCTTCGTCACCCGCTTGGACCGACCCTTCAACTTCTCCACCACCTTGCCCGTCAACTCCACCAAATACCGCAACACCTCCGTCCTGTTCAACCCGTCACCAATCTTCTCCATGCCCGCCAACACCAACGCCTCCGTCAACACAATGGCCGTCGTCGTCCCGTCACCCGCAGACGTCGCCGTCTTGTCAGCCGCCTCCTTCATCATGCGCACCGCCAAGTTCTCGACAGGGTCAATCAAGTCAACCGACTTGGCAACCGTAACACCATCCTTCGTAACCGTAATGCCATGAGTCAGATCAGCCGACTCAATCAAGACCGTGTTGCCACCCGGACCCAACGTGCTCTTCACAGCACGAGCCATCTTAGCAACACCATCAACCAAACGCTTCCTAGCGTCTAAACCAAAATGCAAATCCTTAGGAGAATAACCTGTACTCATTTGATTAAATTTGAAAACAAAATTAAGGATTACTTTCCACCATCCTGCAAAAAATCTTTATCACTCCCATCAACCCTCCGATACCCCTCAGACCATAACAACCTCGTCAACCGAACAGACATCTCAATCACCTCCTCCTCCTCCGCATCAGGCAACAACAAGTGAACAGCCTCATGCAACAATATCTCCAAATGCTTGCGACCCTTCAAGCGCTCATCCAACTCAATCACACCATCACCCATATGGGCTAAACCCCATACCCTCTCCCTACCCAACTTACTGTAACGAACCTTTATGGACTTTGTACGCTTCATACCGCAATGTCATTTTTCTTCCTTCCTATATATATATATATTTTACCTCCCTTTATAAGAATTTTTCCCATTAGAAACCGGTTTAAAAATCGACATTTTCGACATTAGTATTGATTATCAATTACTTAGTTATTAATTTCCGACATAAAATCGACATAGAAAATGTCGATAATTAGGAATAATAAAGTAAAGATACAAAAAAGGCAGGGTATACACCCCGCCCGTACTACCTCTCAAACACAAAACTTAACTAAACATCTCACTCTTCAACTCCGCAATACTCGTACCCTCAGCAATAATACTCACCTTCTCCGAACGCTTCAACGCCTTCTTCATGTCACACATCATACGAATACCCGTAACACCATCAGGACGATTGTTAATCAACATACCATCCTTTACCGTCAGCCCGGGAGCCGATCCCTTCTGCTGATAAATACTGTTGGACAAATTAATCTTTGGCATATGCATATTTTTTATTGAAACAAATATACGAATTAATCTTAAAGGTCAGATGGTATCAGTATGGGGGTACTACCCCGGGTTTGCGTCGCCGGCCCCGATCCGGAAACCGATCTTGTTTCGAGGGGTGGGGGGTATACTTCGCCCGCCCCCGTCCGATTTTTTGACGTTTTCCCCCCCGCCCGTATCCCCCGCCCGCATCCGCCCCCGTTACCGCGTCCGCCCCGCGCAGTATCTTTGCCGATACTCCCCCGCTCCCGCTCCGCTCCCCCGCTCCGCCCCCCGTCGCCCCCCGTTCACCCGTTACCGCGTCCCGAATAGGGGCGCAATCCCCGTCCGTCCCTTTGCCCCCTGTTATTTTTTCGCCCCTACTTCGCCCCCGTCAAATTCGCGTCCTGCTTACTTTTTAGATATTTTTCAACACTCTGCGTTAAAATTTCGATGAAATCTAACAAATAGCCGGAAAATTTCGAAAAAAAATAGCATAAAATTGTAGTTTATCCCCTATCTTTGTGCTGTTAATTTATTTCATTCATTCATTAAACCAACAAAAATGAAAATTTCAAATGCAATTAAAAAGGAGTTACAAATTGACGCTATTACCCGTATCAAAGGGGCAATGATTAACAGCGATGAAAAAAAGTTTCGCGCTTCGCTTCAATTAGGCGCGTTATATCATCAAGCGTTAGAGTGGTATTCAAACGGGGGTAAGGAATTATTAAAGGTTGATAATCCCAACGAAGCAGTAAATCAAGACGTTTTTTGTATTAAGGTATTGGGAGCGCGGAAGCAGTGGGTACACAAATGCGCTAAGGCTTCGGAAATTAGTGCGGACGTGGTGGAAAAATTCATTTCTATAGTTCGCGAATTGAGTACGCAGGGGCATATTATCGGTATCGGTATTGATGCCTTGAACAAATTCGTAAAGGACGGCGAGCAGATACACGTAAAGGAGGAAACCGCGACCGATGAAACCGCAAGCGAAGAAACGGCAAGCGAAGAAACCGAAACGGAGGAAACCGCCACAACTATTTTGACACTCGCGTATGTGTCAAATACGGGTAAAAATGTCGCTTTGCGCCTATCCTCAACGGGTGAGCTAATTACGGGAAATTCGGCGGATGAAATACGCGAAGCATTGGCTATCCTTACCGAAAAATTAGCCGAAATAGAGGGCTAAAATAGGTTAACTGACGAGGCTTTAATAGCCGAAACGGGGGGCAATATGCGCCCCCGTCTTAACCAATACAAATTTTTTAACATGGACTCTTTACGCATTATTGTAACGGCATTAATTGCCATACTCATTTTTTCGCTCACGTCATGCGCGACATTTCGCCCGAACGGTTGCCCCGTTTCGCGGACGTTTGTAGGCTTCGGCAAGTAACTAAACCAAATTTTGTTGGTTTCCCCCGCGTGCATTGGGGCGCGTTCACCGTTCGAGCCGGTGGCGGGGGCTAATTGTATGCACTATTATTAAGTATTCAAAAAAGTATCTTCAAAGATACTATTTTCAAAAAGTAACCAAAAACCAATACATATGCTTTTATTATGCGTTATTTCCGCGTATGCGTTCGCGGTATCATGTTTACACATGGCGAAAAAAGTTAGTGACCGATTTTTTGTTTTGTCGCTGACTAGTTATGTCATGTTTATTTTCATGTTCATCATGTACTCAATCCGGAACTTGTAAAAAAGTATCTTCAAAGATACTATTTCGTAAAAATCAAAACCAATCAAATATGAAGGAACATTTGTACTTAGTGATTGACGGCGACCGCATGTTAATCCTTGAGAAGTTTAGTGACGGGCAACGTGACGAAATCTACAAAAAGTATGTTGGCTTGGGTATGTGGGATGATGTCGACTTTGACTCGTCGGGTGACCTTGTACTATACGAATATTAAGTAACCAATAAACCAATCAAATATGAAACGATTATTATTTGTGTGCGTGGTGCTGTTGGCATCATGTCAAGTAACGAGAACTGAGCGTGTACGTGTGCGTGACGCGGACAACATTGTCGACGGGCGCAGAACTTTCAATGTCTTTTTCAGGGACGGGCGTGTCATTGAATACATGTACGCTGATGAGGTGTTGGAGGGGTTAGGTACGGGCGTATGGAAATACAACGAAGACCAAAAATAGTATCTTCAAAGATACCACTTTTCAATAACCAATAAACCAATAAACATGATTGAACTAAAATTCAAAAACGGGTGGAATGTTTCACTAAGCGGGTGTGACTTTATTAAGTTGACAGCATCAAAGGAAAACTGTGACAAGGTATTTTCGCTTGAGTTGCCTTGCGATGAGTTGCCTAAAAAAGTATCTGAGATAAAAGAGTTGGGCGACTACGACTACATAAAGTGGAGGGTTGACTGTTACGATGGCGACGATTTCTACGGGTGGTATCGTGTCGGCAATCACGAATACTTTGACCATGAGCCTACCGATGATGAGGTGTACGATTTGATAGATAAACTAGATGGTTATAGAGCGGAAGTTTATGATACGGACATGAATTGTATAAAAAGAATTAATTAACCAATAAAAATAAACACAATGAACAACAATAATTATTCCTTCTATTTATTTTGCAAGCTTAAAGATGTTGTAATGCCATCAGAGGAAGCATATGACCTATTGTATTCTGAAGATTTAAGTATGTTTGAAGACTATCTAAATTCCCCATTCAATGTTGACAATAAGGGAGAATATGAATGTATATGCGATTACTTAAACTATATTAAAGGGAAGTAATTCCCCTGCCTATTAATAACTAATAAAACTACACGATATGACACTAATAGAAGCAATTAATGCAATTGAAGCAAAAAACAACCATCAAAAAGTATCAATGATTGAGTACGAAGACGGCACGGGAAACAAGTTTATTTATCGTTTATATGGCGAGAGTAAGCAAAGATTTATTGACTTGACAAACTACTCCAAAAAAACAATTTGATAACCAATAAACCAACAAACATGGTAACAATTTCGAGTTCATTCAGAGAATTTCTGAGAGGCAAGAGGGATCAGAGCAGGATTGCTCGTGTCCTGTTCAACGGGTTGTATCGAAACACTCATCACTACGGGTGGCAGTTTATGTTCACGAACAAGGACATTGACTACTTGGCATTGAGAACAGATGGGACAATCTCGTACCTGCCTGCCGGCAAGGAACACAAGCTAAACGAGAGCGGTGATTGGGCGCGTGATGGTCGGCAGAATGGCAAGCCGAGCAAGGTCATTCGTAAGATATTCACAAAGCGCGGGCTTAGTATCTTCAAAGATACTGATTTCGAGGAGTTCGCTAACTGTTACAAGAGTTCGTGTGATGCGGACAAGAAAGAGTTCAGGCTATTGGAGAAGGATACGATTGTGCGCATATACGACTATGATGACATTGCGGACGCGGGCACACTTGGTGGTTCATGTATGAATCGTAAAGGGGAGTATGTTGAGTTCTATGAGTTGTTTGACGTGCAGATACTGACAATGTTTGACGACTGCGGAAAGTTGCATGGGCGTGCGTTGGTGTGGAAGTTAGACGACGGGAAGAAGTTCATGGACAGGGTGTATGTGAGTGAGGACCATCTGTATGAGTCGTTTATTGACTACGCGAGGAAGGAGGGGTGGTTGTGGAAGGTCAGGTACAAGTCGTTTGATGAGAAGACAAAGTGGACAGATGGCAAGGAGGTTTTTGTGAACAAGCGCGTTGACATCAAACCTGTGGGGCAGAATAGAGTTATTGCTGACTACTACCCGTATGTTGACACGTTCACTTATGGCGACGACCTGTGTATCAACAACTATGGTGGCGAGTATGAGTACTGCAACACGAGTGGAGATAGGGATGAGGAGGAGGATGAAGACAGGAGGGAGTGCGCCATATGTGGAGATGACTTTCATATTGATGAGATGGTTTACATTGAACGTGGCAGGTATCGTGATGAATGGGTTCATGAGGACAACGCGGTACACGTCGGACGTAATTGGTACACGGTCAGGGATGAGGGGGAGTATATTGTCGATGTCAACGGAGATTGGTATGAGATTGATGGTGGTGAGGTTGTGTTCGTTGAGCATCGTGATGAGTGGTATCACTGTGACGACGTGGTGTACAGCGAGGTTGACGGGTGTGACTACCACCGTGACGACTGCGTTGAGTACGAGACAGAGGACGGTGATAGTGATTGGTGTCTAACCGAGGACGCGGTAGAGGGTGAAGACGGAGTAATGTATCATAAAGACAATAAAAACATACAAAATGCTTAAAGAAATATTGGCTATTCAGACGACGAGTTACAATCAGTTTAGGATGTTTGCGTACATTATACGCAGGCTCAAGGAGATAGATGGCGTGCGTTATTACACACACAACGGGAACATATATGCGACGCGTGGGGAGGGTGTTGAGTACCCTTGCATGGTCTCACACATGGACACAGTTCATGACATTGTCGAGGACTTGTATCCGTTCGAGGCGTATGGTGCTATCACCGGCATGAACAGGGTTACGATGGAGCAGGTCGGCATTGGCGGTGACGACAAGGTGGGTGTGTATATCACGTTGGAGATGCTCAAGCGGTTTGACGTGTTCAAGGTTGCGTTCTTCAGAGATGAGGAGGTGGGTTGCAACGGCAGTTACCTTGCTGACATGTCGTTCTTCAGTGACTGCAGGTTTGTGTTGCAGTGTGACCGCAAGGGTAACAGTGACTTCATCACGGATGCTAGTGGTGTACAGCTGAGCAGTAAGCGGTTCAAGAAAGATGTGGGCAAGGTGATTGATCGGTATGGGTACAAGTTTGAGCGTGGCATGATGACTGATGTCATGGCGCTGAAGCAGAACGGGATAGGTTGTAGTGTGGCTAACATGTCGTGTGGGTACTACCGACCGCATTCCCATGATGAGTATGTCGATATCCATGACGTTGAGAATACGTTGCAGATGTGTATTGACATTGTCGAGTCGTGTACGGGTAGCTATCCACACAGGTACGAGGCACCCACGTATTCATATACTATACCCAAGGCGAGGACCAATGAGAGGGCGCATATTGTTGACACGTACAGCTATGACGGGGGGTGGGACGACTACTACAATCGAGAGGCTGAGTATTGTATTGACTGTTGGCATTACCCCGCTGTTGAGCATGGCATGTGCAAGACATGTCTGTCATGGTACAAACGCAATGAGAAATTTTAATCACCAAAACCAATAACAAATGAGAATGATTATGCTTATCCTTATCGGTATGTGTTCATGCCGGAGCGAGGTAAAACAAATTGAGAAGGACTACGACGTGGTCTATGAGTTTGAGCAGACCGATGATAGGGCGATACAGGTGTTCCGTGATGGCGAATACATTGGAACGGTCGACCTTGATCCGCAACTAGACAGCTTGATTAATAACCAAAACCAATAAACATGTACATTGTATTATCACCTGATGGGTTTCCCATCCACTTTGAGGACACGTATTCATCAAAGACAAAAGCTGAGACGGCATTCGTCGAATGGCTAAAGCGGTATGAGTTTCAGGGCTACTATAGTTCAGTAAGCTACGGCAGGATACCGCTGAGTGACGTGAAAGATTATTGTTCAATCATTAAAATCAAATAAGCTATGCCAAATTGGTGTTCAAACACCCTTTACGTAAAGGGTAAGGGAGTCAAGGACTTCGCAGACAAGTGTTTAATCAACGGAGAGTTGACGTTCGAGACGTTGCATCCTACTCCGCAGGAATTGTTAGACCAATCATCACCGAACATGTACAGGGGTGACAGTGAGGATGAGCGCAATGCTCACGCTGAACATGTCAAGATGCTCAAGGACAAGTACGGCTTCGAGGATTGGTATCATTGGAGGATATTCAATTGGGGTACAAAGTGGAACGCGACCGATTCGTATGTCAGTGAGAGTGACGACAACATGCTTATCGTTTCATTTAATACAGCTTGGTCGCCTCCTTGCAATTGGTTGGCGAAGGTTGGTCCAATGTTCCCTGACTTGGAGTTCCGGTTAGAGTATATGGAGGAGGGCATGTGTTTCTGTGGCGTGACCACGTATGACAGTTATCATGGCTTCCACGACCACGAGGGTGAGCTTTCGTATGAGGATGAGGGTGGCAGAGAGGTTGAGTGGAGTAGTAAGCATGACAAGTATGTATATGTAGATAACAAAGAGGTCATTGATGATGATGACTTTATTCCTTCACCTGTAAATAATTTAATGAAATGAATTTATTTGAAATCAGAGGGGTGTATATCCTCTCAAGGCTTAACAAGTATGCGGTGGTGGACATACTGACTCCGTTGGTGGAGTCGGATTGGCAGTGCACCCCTGATGATTATGTGAGTGCGTTGAACGGTAGTTACCGGAACAGCTCACTGATTGTGGATGGAAACATTATTAACTTAATACCAATAAAATTAGAGTTATGATACCTGAGATAACAATGAAGGTCAGCTACAGCAAGGACGTAAAGAAGTCGAGCCTTGTTCAGATTAAATCCTCGCAGGATGCGTATAACTTATTGATGAACATATACAACCAAGATACTTTTGATTGGACGGAGGAGATGATATTGTTGTGTTTCAATCGGGCGAACAAGTGTGTTGGTTTCTACAAGGTCAGCTCGGGCGGTACGTCGGGTACGATATGCGACCCGAAGGTTGTGTTTACGATAGCGTTGAACTGTGGTGCGCATGCCATCATGCTGTCGCACAATCACCCGTCGGGGAACTTAGACCCGAGCCCTGCTGACAAGCAGATAACAAACAAGTTGCGTGATGGTGGTCAGTTGTTAGACATAAAATTGTTAGACCACATTATCGTAACTTCGGATGGGTATTATTCATTCAATGACAATGACCTAATCTAATATGGAAGCGTTATACACATTCACAATCAGCTATGCGAACAAGTTTGTTTGCTACATAACAGCACACACAAAGTATCAGGCGCTTGACATAGCATACTATAGGCTGTTGGGTATGCGTAAAGAGGTCGAGCGTAAACTATTAAAAGCAAAACGATGGTAGGCGATATAGTATGTCCATTCTGTGGCAACCACATGGTTCAGATGATTGACCACATACCGATGACGATGAGTGTCATCCCGTTCGACCCGATATTGTACGCTGAGTTTCAGTGTCTGAGTGTCGGGTGTATGATGCGGTTCGAGGTTGACCTAAAGATTACCACGTTTGATATTCCAATGTACATAAATCTAAATTAAATCAACATGAAAATCACGAAGGAGATTAGCAGACAGTCTATAGAAGACATTTTTGTAACAGCCCTAGAGGGTGGTAGTAACTATTGGTATTTCATTCCCGATGAGAGTATTGTTGCGGTAAGGAAGGCTGTGCCGATTGAGGTTGACAAGTACCTGAGTACGGCAATAGTAAAGGCGGTGCTTGACCATGGCGTTGACGTGCCTATCCATGACGCAGAGAATGAGGACGAGTGTCTAGGTGTGATAAGCGCTAGCACTATGCAAGCAAGGCTTCAGGGTTTGACGGAAGATTACGAGGATATAACATCGAATATATTTAACGATGACATTGACGCCTTTTCTGCTGACATAATCTTTCAGTACATAGTGATGGGCGAGGTGGTGTTTTCCTAATAATAAAATCTAAATTAACATGGACAAATTTGTATGGTGCGATGTCACCGACAAGGCGAGGGAGTTGCTTCGCCTCAATATCTTTCAGCTGTTCGCCGTGTGGGAGCGTGACGGGAGTACGTTCAGGATACCAATCACTGATGAGGTTGAGTTGGAGTACTGCCTCGGCAACATGTACTCAGTATGCATAGAGCTGAGCGACCAATCAGAACGCATGCGGTTCGTCACCGTCAATAGTTGGAACGAGGCAGACAAAATCACCCACAACGGACACGTTTATGTGAGGTATGCCGACTTATCTTTTTGTAAATAATTGTAAAATAAATTTGTTTTTAATCTACATATTCACTATCTTTGTGGATATTAATCTAATCTAATCATGAAAGAAGAAATCTTTAACCTGTATGTGGACAGGGTTGCTAGTGCGTTCAAGCTACAGCGCAGTGACCTGTTCATCAAGACCAAGAAGCGTGAGTATGTTGATGCTCGCCATCTGTTGTATTACCTGTGCTACAAGAGACCTATCCGTATGTCGTACATCATAAAGTACATGGCTGACAACGGGTACAATGCTCAGCATTCATCGGTTGTCAATGGCGTGAACGCTGTTGAGAAGCGTATGAAGTATGACAGGGACTACGTAAACATCGTTCGTATTATTAACCAAAACCAATAAACAAATGGAAACATTCAAAGTGTTATCAGCAATCAGTATCAAGGACAAGGTAGAACGCAAGGGTAATCTTGACTACCTGTCATGGGCTAATGCGTGGGCAATCTTAAAGAGCCACTACCCCGACGCGCAGAGGACAATCTACGAGCATGACCAAACGGGGTTCAACTACTTCACCGACGGCAAGTCTGCGTGGGTTAAGGTGGGTGTGACGGTCGCAGGGTTGGAGCATATTGACTACCTCCCTATCATGGACCACCGTAACAATGCCATCCACGTTGAGAAGATTACGTCTACTGACGTGAACAAATCTATTCAGCGGGCGACAGCAAAGGCTATTGCCATGCATGGTCTAGGTCTCAGCTTGTGGACGGGCGAGGATGTGCCTGAGCAAACGACTTCTAAGCAAGAACCGGCGGGGCTTGTTGAGTTGGAGATGGGTACAGACAATTGGGAAAAGGTCGTAGCCTATGTCGAAGCCAACAAGGGGTTGGGCATCAAGGTAATCGGTCAGCAGTTGACACGTAAGTATAAGATTAGTGCTGACGTGAAGAAAGAAATCACTAAAATTGTGGGCAAATGAGAGAAGTAATCGAGCAGTTAAAGGACGACTTCGAGTATTACTCGGGCGTCGGTAGGAACTACCTATCCAATTCAGACATCGGTGCGTTGCTCAATAACCCATTGGATTACGGCAAGGTGCGTGAGGATAACAAGTCATTCGCTGAGGGTCGGCTGTTCCATCAGCTACTGATCGAGCCTGAGAAGGCTAAGGACGTGGCGTTCGTTGAGGTGAGCAGTCGCAATACCAAGGAGTACAAGAACTTCTGCGAGACCAACAACCTTGAGTTCGTGCTACTGAAGAAGGAGGTCGAGGAGATACATCGGTTGGTCGGCATCATGAAGGGTAACATTGCTTTCTTTGATGAGATATACAAGGACGGCAACGAGTACGAGGTGCCGGCTGTGGCTGAGATACAGGGCATGATGTGGAAGGGCAAGGCTGACATCGTCGGCACTGACTTCCTCATAGACCTGAAGACCACGAGCGACATCAATAAGTTCAAGTGGTCAGCCAAGGCGTACAACTACGACAGCCAATGCTACATATATCAGAACCTGTTCGGCAAGCCGTTGGTATTCTATGTCATTGACAAGCTCACGGGTCAGTTGGGTATCTTCAGGCCATCAGAGAACTTCATCCGGAACGGAGAGGTCAAGGTCGCCAAAGCTATTGAGGTGTACAACAAGTACTTCTCTGCCGACCGAAGCGACGACCTAGCTAATTATTACATTGACGATACGCTAGACTAGCGGTATCTTCAAAGATACTAAGTCGGTCGCTTAGCCTCAGAGGTGTCCGGCTTAGATTAAACAGACTGAGGCATACTTAAACCATTTGTTTTATGTCAGACGAAAAAGTTTTCGCCGACGGATTCTCGTTCAAGCGTAGCGAGAATGCACCCGACTTCGTTGTCGGAAGATTATCCCTGAAAGTTGATGAGGCTATTGCCTTTATCAAGCAACACGACAAACGTGGATGGGTAAACCTAAACATCAAGACCGCTCGCAGTGGTAACCACTATGTCGAACTTGATACGTTCGAGCCGAAGAAATCGGACGGAGATTCTGCGCCCGCTTCGAAGTCCAATTCCAAGTCAAAGGAAGACCTTCCGTTCTAAACCATTGACAGTGAACACCTAAGGGGAGTTAACACCTCCCCTTTTTTATCCAATTAACTATGTCGGAATGACGAATTTAGCTTCCTCCCTATCTCTCTATTTATTATTTACTATCTCTCTATTTTTTTATGGCTATATTTTGATTCTAAAATCGACATTTTCGACATAGATATTAATAATCAATAAGTTAGATAAAAAAAATCAACATAAAAACGACACAAAAGCGACACGCCATGACAGTAACTATCTTTCAGAACATTCGGGACACTGATACGCCGTTCTATCGGGACGTCCATGTCATATTGGAGCGGATTAAGAACGGAGCGACCAAGGAAATAGTCAAGAGCATACGCCTTGAGAAGAATAAATCCGAGCGCAACGAGATAAAGAAGAGCCTGCCGGCTATCTGCTTCAGCGGTACGTTCAATAAGAGGGCCGACAATGCCCTAACTCAGCACAGTGGACTGATATGCTTGGACTTCGACGGATATGCCAAGCAAAGGGATCTATTGCAGGATAAAGAGAACTTATCCAAGAACAAGTACGTCTACTCGGTATTCATATCCCCTTCGGGGAACGGGCTCAAGGTATTAGTCAAGATACCTGCCGACCCTGAGAACCACGTCAACTACTTCAACAGCCTTGAGAAGTACTTCAACTCGTCCTACTTTGACAAGACCTCCAAGAACCTGAGCCGTGTGTGCTACGAGTCATACGACCCGCTGATACACATCAATGAGAACTCATCAGTATGGGACACGATTGAGGAGCGTGAGTACACGGAGGTGATACGGATGAGGGACAAGCCGACCATCCCCATTACGGATGAGAATAAGATTGTGGAGATACTCGTTAAGTGGTGGAGCAAGAAGTACCCAATGGCTGAGGGGCAACGCAATCAGAACTGTTACATCCTTGCCATGGCGTTCAATGACTTCGGGGTGAACAAGAGCCTCGCCTCCTACGTCCTGAACCAATACGCATCTGACGACTTCACCCTCAGGGAGATAGCCACTACCATCGACTCGGCGTACAGGAACACGGCTAACTTCGGGACCAAGTACTACGAGGACGAGGAGCGCATCAACAGCATAAAGGCTAAGCTAAGAAGGGGGGTGTCGAAGAAGGAGATACGCATGCAGTTGCAGGACTCGCACTTTGACACGGACGTTATTGACGCGGTGCTTAACAAGGTAGAGGAGGAGAATGCCAAGCAGACCTTTTGGGTTAAGAACGACAAGGGCATCATCAAGATAGTTCATATCCTGTTCAAGCAGTTCTTGGAGGACAATGGCTTTTACAAGTACTGCCCCGAGGGTGGGAAGAACTACGTGTTTGTAAAGGTGACCAACAACCTGATAGACCACACGTCAGAGAAAGAGATAAAGGACTTTGTATTGGCGCACCTGTTGGACATTGACGACGTGAGCGTGTACAATTACTTCGCTGACAACACGCGCTTCTTCAAGGAGGAGTTTCTGTCCATGCTGTCAACCATTGACATCTACTTCATCGAGGATACAAAAGACAGTGCATACCTTTACTATCGCAACTGCGCTGTCAAGATATCGTATGACAGCATAACACCGATTGACTACCTTGACCTAGGCGGTTATGTATGGAAGGACCATGTTATTGACAGGAACTTTAACCTGTGCAGTGTGACTGACCGGTGCGACTTCAGGAAGTTCATCAGCAATATCAACGGCAGTGACGACAACAGGGTTAAGAGTATGGAGAGTACGATAGGATTCCTCATGCACGGGTATAAGAACCTATCATTCTGCCCTGCGGTGATACTTAATGACGAGGTCATCAGCGACAATCCTGAGGGTGGTACGGGTAAGGGGTTGTTCATGAACGCGCTGAGCAAGATGAAGAAGTTGGTCGTGATAGACGGCAAGTCGTTCACGTTTGAGCGTAGCTTCGCCTATCAGTTGGTGTCTGCAGACACGCAGATACTTTGCTTTGATGACGTGAAGAAACACTTTGACTTCGAGCGGTTGTTCAGTGTCGTGACAGAGGGGTTGACGCTTGAGAAGAAGAACAAGGACGCCATCAAGATACCATTCAGCAAGTCACCAAAGATTGCGATCACTACCAACTACGCCATCAAGGGCGCCGGCAATTCATTCGCCCGTCGTAAGTGGGAGCTAGAGCTTCATCAGTATTACAGCAAGACGTTCACCCCATTGGATGAGTTTGGCAAGCTTATGTTCGGTGATTGGAATGATGACGATTGGTGTGAGTTTGACAACTACATGATCGGATGCCTGAAGAGTTACCTGAAGACGGGGCTTGTCAAGTCTAAGTTCGTCAACCTCAAGGTGCGTCAGCTGTCGGCAGAGACCTGCCATGAGTTTATCGAGTGGTGCGGTTTGATTAAGGGGCAGGAGAGTTCGGTGAATATCGAGACGGGTGTACGGCTGTACAAGAACGACCTGTACTACAACTTCATCGAGGAGTACCCTGACTACGGACCGAAGGCAAGGATGACCATCAGCCGAACGAAGTTCTACAAGTGGTTGGCCTCATATGCCATGTTCAAGGAGGGCACGATGCCTGAGGAGGGACGCGACCAACAGGGACGGTGGATGGTAATCAGAAAGAAAGATGAAGAAATACCATTTTAATCATGGACATAGTCAATAGAATATACGGATACGACAATCAGCAGATGGTTGATTATTGTCAAACACTTTTATCTGTCATGCAAAAAAAGAAAACAATCAAGTCAGGCTCGGGTAAAACAGCTAAGGTTGTCGAGGTGCCTAAGTACACTGACAAGGACGGCGTTGTCGCCAAGATAAACAATAGCATTGAGTACTACGGGTCAAACAAGTTTGAGTTCAGGGACTATCAGTCAGCCATCATCGACCGCGGGTCAGCGATACTATTGACCAAAGGGTTTCTATACCTGTCGATGGAGGTGCGGACCGGCAAGACGTTAACGAGCATGGGCATAGCTGAGAAGGTCAAAGCTAAAGAGGTGCTGTTCATCACCAAGAAGAAGGCCATCTCGTCAATACAGAACGACTACGCCACGCTGTCACCATCGTTCAACCTGTGTGTGATAAACTACGAGAGCCTGCATACGGTCATGGACGACAGCGATTGGGACCTGATAGTATGCGACGAGGCGCACAGCATGGGTGCCTATCCTAAGCCGAGCGAGCGTGCTAAGCTTGTCGGTCAGGTTATAAGGAAGTACAGACCAAGGGTGATACTGATGTCGGGTACACCCACGCCGGAGAGCTACTCGCAGATGTATCATCAGGTGTATAGTATCCCCGGCAATCCATTCGCCAAGTATCCCACGTTCTATAAGTTCTGTGCTGACTATGTAAAGATCAGACAGCAGAAGATAAACGGCATGCTCATAAACAATTATGACAACGGGTTGGAGAAGATCATTGACGAGATGAGACCATACACCATCAACTATACCCAAGCGGAGGCAGGGTTTATTACGCAGACAACAGAGGAGATTTTGGAGGTGGAGCTAAAGCCATCGACATACAGCCTGATTGACAGACTCAAGAAGGACTTGGTTGTAGAGGGCAAGAGGGATGTGATACTTGCAGATACGCCGGTAAAGTTGATGATGAAGTTGCATCAGTTGTACTCGGGAACGATTAAGTTCGAGAGTGGCAACTCTATGGTGATTGATACCACAAAAGCTGAGTTTATCAAAGAGCGTTTCAGTGGTATAAAGATAGGCATATTCTATAAGTTCAAGGAGGAGTTGAGCGCGTTGAAGGAAGTGTTCAAGGATGACCTGACTACCGAGTTAAATGTTTTTGAAAATACGGATAAGAGTATAGCTTTGCAGATAGTATCGGGGAGGGAGGGGTTGTCGCTACGTCAGGCTAAGTTCTTGGTGTACTACAACATTGACTTCAGTGCGACTAGCTATTGGCAGAGCAGGGACAGGATGACTACGAAGGACAGGTTAGAGAACAAGGTGTATTGGATATTCTCAAAGGGCGGCATCGAGTACGACGTATACGATGCTGTCATAAAGAAAAAAGACTATACAGTTAATCACTTCAAAAAGCAACAGCATGAAATCATCAATGACAGTAAAGAACTATGACACGACTATTATCATAGAGAAAGACAATAGCGACCTGACCATGTCAGAGTGGTTGGATATGTTCGCAACGGCTATGATGGGTATTACCTTTCCGAAGGAGGTTCTCGCAAGGGGAATGGTTGAGTTCGGAGAGGAATTGTTAAACGAAATAAATGAAACAGAATGAAATTAAATCTAACAGCTCCGGCGGGGCTACTGTTATTGTCAACGATTATGTTGGCGGGATCAATGTATCTGAGTGTGGAGATGAGAGACATGAGGCGCGAGATAGAGCACCTCAATGACAGGAACTACAACGACTCGGTGTTACTATATGAGTATCAGAAAGCGTTGAATGAGTTCATGAAGGAGGACTCGATATGCGCCATGAAGTTCATGCAAAAAATTGAATCAATAAACACAACACAATGAAACAAACAGCAGTAGATTGGCTAGCGAAAATGTATCCAATTAGTATTAATGATTATGAGTTAGCAAAGGAAATGGAAAAAGATATGACAGTAAATGCTTGGAACGCAGGGTTTGAAGCGCAGCCATTTAAGGATGACGGTGAAGATATCAAGTACTACAACGACATACCGGTACTAGGAAAGTCAGACGCCATCGTTGACACCGTCATATCAAAGTACAAAGAGCGGTCAATAGCCGGCATAAAAAAGTACGGCACAACGCTTGAGCGAAATAATAAAGACGACTACCTCAAACACCTGCAAGAAGAACTCATGGACGCAACACTATACATTCAAAAACTAATGAAGAAAAAATGAAAATCATAAAAGGATATATGTTCATCGACGCTATGTTCAGAACAGAAGACATCAACTACGAAGCCATAGGACTAGACCCTCAGTACGAAGCCATCCCAATCCGATTCAAACTATCAGAGGTTGTATGTTGGAATGAAGCCACGGACGGAAAGACACGGGTTGTCCTAGACAAAAGCGGATTCAACTTTAATATTGACATGGATATTTATTCGTTTGACCAAATAATGATGGATTTATGAAAGCATTACTACAAAGAATTAAAAAAGAATTGGGTGGCAACAATTCGTTTAAGATAGATCTACTTATTGAGTACGAAACAAACGCGGCCATATCATTATTAGATACGCTTAGAGCTATGAAAATAAAACCATATACCTATCTTTGGGAGCAACAATACAACAAGGGTATTGACGATTGCATAGATGCAATAATCAAATGGCGCTCCAATGACAGAACAACAAATACAATCGAAGAAGATAAAAGACCTAGAGAGTCAGGGGTACTACGTGATCAAGCTTATAAGTACTAATAAGAATGGCATCCCTGACCTGATAGCCATACCACCTAACTCTGACGTACTGTTTGTCGAGGTAAAGAAACCATCAGGCAGGCTTAGTAAACTGCAGGAGTACAGGGTTAAAGAATTAAATCAACACGGAATTAAAACTGAAATACACAGAGGATAATGAGAAACGAAGAAGCACTAAAGACTATCGTCGAAGAGATTTTCGATGTGGACATAACAGAAAGAAATAGGAGAGTGAACATAGTCAATGCTAGGATGGTGTTCACCAAGATCATGAAAGACAATGGATATAAAGACGGGGAGATAGCACAAGCTCTGAACAAGGACAGGACAACCATCATCCACTACAAACAGCACTGCGATGTGTTCATGTCTCAGGATGACAAGATGATGAACAAGTACCTAGAGTGCAAGGAAAGGTTTAACACACTAACCCCACAACGGATTCCCCTGAGAACGTATGACTTAGAAAAGAAAATAATTAATCTTACAAATAAAATAGATTCCTTAATTTTAGAGAGGAATAATGTTAAGAAGATCGAGCGCAAGTACGCTAGGCTTCAGGAAATAATAGACCTCATAGACGAAAGAACACCCGAACGTATGGAAAAAGAAATAAAACGAAAGATAAACCAAATGTTTAACGACTTATGGGATACATAGAGGAGGAGAACCTCCGGGCATATAGAATATCCATAAGGACTAAGGAGTGTCACGACCGGCTGACGGATGTGTACGAAAACCTCGTCGACAGGGAGTTTGAAAAAGTAGAGAAAGACATCAAGACTATTATAATCCAATTAAGACTTATACTTAAATCACTAGACGAAGATGATTTTTGAAAAAGAATCAGACCTCATACGGGAGAAGAAAGCCATAGAACTTTTTGTAAACGTATTCGGTGGGTCGTATAAAAAACTAGACCCGCTAGACATTGACTACAAGATATTCGACAAGGACAAGAAGCTGATAGGATATGCTGAGGTCAAGGGTAGAATAAGAAATATAAGCACAGCATACCCACTGCCCGTCGCGGTCAGGAAGCTGACCAAGCTAATGGATAAACACCTTACCGGCGTTCTCATATGGGCGTGCGACGACGGGATAATATACGCTAAAGCAAAAGAACTTACAGGTACTGTCAAATGGGGAGGGCGCCCCAACAGAGAGGGCGCCTATAATGATAGCGAGCTGATGGTATATTACGACAAGCAGAAGGGATTTAAGTATGTCAGATATCCTATTGACCAAACCCCTTAGATCCAAACCCGCCACCGCCTTCACCAAATCCACCTGACCCGAAGCCACCACCACTTTCACCAAACCCACTAGATCCAAAGCTGCCCTTCTTCCCACGTCCTTTGCCTCTTCCTTTAGGAACGTAATCGTAATACTTGTCTTTAATTTCCCTGTCTAATTTATCTTTCTCTCTTTCTAGTTTCCTAATAGGTTCTTCTATTTCATATATCTTTGATCCCGGACCAAACTCACGCTTATACAAATCAGGAGCATATTTTTTCATGTCTGATCTGTTTTCAAACTTATACTTATCAAGTATCTCCTTTGTCATTTTCTTTATATTATTCTTAGGATCAGCCTCCTGCTTCTTGGCTTCTTCTCTTATTGCCTCTTGAAGTCTAGTAGACATTCCCTTCTTTACTATTTGTCTGACGTCTTTATATAAAGGAATCAATCCAAAGTTACCCATGATTTCTAAGGGAAGCACCTTGTTAAGTTCTTCTTCTTGATACTTTTGATTCGGAGTTTTTTGTTTTTCTTTTTCTTTTTCTTTTCTAGACGGAAGAACTTCATCCAAAACTCTTTCCTCTTTCTTCTTTTCCTTTTCTGATTTCACAAAGATATTCTCAAGAGCCTTGTCCGTTGTCTTTAAAATAGGAGCATATGGACCTGACATGTTCTTTATGAAATACCACATGTCTATCTTATCTTCTTTATCTACTATTCTTTGGTCAGGCAGAAAGCCATATTGAATAAAGTCCTTATACGGATCATACTCTCCATCCCTAAGGAATCCTAAATACTTCTCATTACCTTTTTCTAAACCAAAGTTAACAATCGTTCTTACGCCATTACCAAAATCCCTACCAAAGAAAAGAGATGTGCCGGCCGAAACAAAAGCTTGACCTAATTTTTTCAAAAATCCCTTTTCGTTTTTCTCTTCTTCATCATCCTGAACACCAAACATTCTGAACATTGCACTAGTTGTGTAGCTAACTAAAACAGAATACACAACCATCCTAGTTGTTACAGCCGCCAACACCCTAGCGCCTTCAGTTCTAGACATCATACCTCTACCCATAGCCGCATTGATAGCTGTTCTAGATGTGGCATATTCATTAATCATAAACCTAGTCATATAATTATTAAATATGTTCCAAGCCGAAGTTAATGCAGTGTCATTTGGTTTTCTCTTTCCTTTAAGAGTCTCCATATATGGGTTATCTGAAGTAGATGACATAACCGTTGCCTGATCAGCCAATCTAGTAGACTCGTTTATGGCATCAATATTGTTATTAATATAAGACTCATCATTCTTTGCTATCTTTTCAAAGTCAGGTTTTTGACCTGTTATTTTTTCAAAGTTAACAGCGAATGTTCCAAACCAAATAGGTCTAGTAATCATCTTGTCAGGCGTTGCTATTAGAGCATCAGCTATCAGCCCAACAGTATTCATATATTTCTTTGTTGTCAGATTATGAATCTGCTGAAGCTTATTTACCATATAGCTTTTTGCTGTACCACCTTGAATGCCTGACGCCTCTCCCAATATGCTAGGATCAACCAATGATCCTTTTAATAAATTTTTACCATAAGCTCTAGTAGTCATACTAGATTTTACATTAATCATTATATCAACACCATACTGAGAGTTTATCATACCAAACAAAGACAACCCTTTAGCAAATTCTATTGGACTCCAAATAGCATATGTTATGTTAGAAACAAGTTCCCTAAAAGATCTAGGTATACTAGCTAGCGTAGCTCTATATCCTTGACGACTTATGTAATTAACAACCTCATCAGCAAATGAATCGTTTGTGTATAGACTAGACAAAACATTTTCATTCACTTCAGCAAATGCATTTTCTAACTGAGTGAATATATTCCATTGTTTATCATTGAAAGATCCATCAGCCCCTGCCTTTGATCTAGCATACGCGAACGCTTTCCTAGCAGTTCTAAGTGGCGCTGTCATGTGATAATCTAATAACACACCTTTTGATCCCTGAGATACAGATGCTATTATATCAAAGTCTATAGGTACAACTTTACCTGACCGCTTGATTAAAGACTTTGCTTTTGTTGATGGGTTTCTAGAGTTATTATATTCTGAAGATGCACTAGACACCTGAGCATCAGGAGCGGGTGTTACTTGTGTATTCAGATGGACATAATTCACAAGCGGATCTATGCTCTCACCTCGTATTACAGATGCAGTATAAACAGCCTTATCTGTAAGCGAATCATTTATTTGCCTTATCTCATCCATGGCATCCATCTCTGTTTGATTGAACGACAGCCTTAGCTTCTCCATCTCTGTGTCAATTATTGGAGAACCATCTGCATTTTGTCCAATCTCAACATCAACATACTCGTCTAGGATTTCCTGAAGCATATCAGCTTCACGCTTTCCATACTTGGAATTGTTTTGATTGATTTGCTTGATGGTCTCATTAATATATTCTCTAACGGGATTAACCTGATCACTACCCGGATTAGATATATACTCCTGATTCATCATGTAAACCATCATCTTGAACTTAGAAAACAGAAGAGCATTTGGGTCTAGCTTTCCTTTGAGCAGTGGAAACGATTTTGATATCTTGGTTTCAATACTTTTTAATCGTTGTTGAATCCTATCGTATTCTGACTTAAATGCATTTTGTCCCTTAGACAACTTATTATATATGGCATTAAATAGATTTTTTGTATTGTAATCTCCAAAAGCCTGATCGATATAGAAGTGATGAGTGCTTCTTATTAAATCAAGTATAGGATTTTCTCTAGTAAAAAATGATGTTATCTTAGAAAAGAACAAACTTAAAGCAGCAGGCTTTGCTTTCTCTGTTGATTCTATGATGGTATCGCCATCGTTAATCCCATCCATCTTCTCATAAATAAGCTCAGCATAATGAGGAAGATATCCATTGTTTATATTATTAATTGCCCTAAGAAGATTATTCAAATCGTTGTTATCCAACTTAGACAAATCAAATGAATTAATAAGTTTGATAAACCTAGAAACAAAATCTCTTTCAAATCTTGAGGACAGATTTGATGGAGATAATATCGTTGCATTTATGGAATTTATCAATTGGTTTTTTTCATCGGCTATCTCTTGCTCGGTCCTTCCGGCAGCACGCTCAACAGGAGAAATTAATTTCCTATTCTTCTTCATTAGATTAGCTTCAGCTGTAGATATATCTCCGCTTTCAACCATAGCATCAATGGTCTCATTGTATTTCAGCTTCCCATCTTTAATAACCTTATTTGGATAGTTATTAAAACGCTCTGTCAACTCAGGTATTCTCGACTGCTGATTATCTATTTCTTGAAGAACATTATTTATGTCATTCTTTACCGAAGATATTTCGTCTAATTCTAGAACTTTTTTTCTAGCACCAAACATCTCAACTATTTCAGCATACTTATCTAACACACTATCAGGTACTAGGCTAGGATCAACAGACAATAATTTATTCAACATGTCTCTCAGCTCTACAGACGATCCGACTTTTGAACCCATATTAGACCTAGCTGCTTTTACATTCGACCTTATATTCTCCATCCTTTCTGCATAGGCCGCACTCTCTAAAATCTTTTTAGTGTATTCAACAAAGTCAGATATCGAAACATCGTCAAGAAGATTAACCTTTGAGAACCTTCTCATCGTCGCAACCAATTGACGAGACGTTATCTTTCCTTCACTCTTCAATGAATTAAGCGAGTTTGACAATTCCTTGCTTGCTTTTTTCCAAGCAGACACAGCATCTCTAGCACCTTTAGCTGTATCTTTTAACTGCTTCTTCAGAAGATCCATTTCTTTCATGGTTATCTTCTTGACATCTTTGATGGTTCCAAACAATCTACCTACTGATGGCGCCGACTTCTCGCGTATGCCAAACTTTTTGTTTACACTACGAACGAGCGCTTCTTTTTGTACATCAGATGCTCTTTCATAAACGGGTGATCCCGTGATATAGTTCTTTACATTTGACGCTATCTCTCTTTCTGTTCTACGTCTTCTTCTTGACTCGGTAACGATACTATCAACCTCTGTCATCATCCTGTCATAGCCGGGCAATTCTGTTTCATTTAATCCCTCTGCTATACCCTGCTCCATGTTTGACACAACACCCATTACTCTAACAACATCGTTATCAGTCAAATTATTACTAGCAGCTACTCTGCTTATAGCATCTTGAAGAGCAATACCACCCCTAACCAAAGCCTTTACAGCCTTGACAATTCCTTTCAGTACAGTCAATGGCATAACACGAGTGATGTCATTCATGTTCTTAGGATCTAATTCCTGAGAAAGCTTATTATCTATATTATCCAAGAAGCTGTATACTTTTCTTAGACCTGAAACTTCTTTAATATCAGTATCAAGAGCTTCTTGAAGAGTTATAACGGGTTCTTCTTTTGAAGTAACTGAAACCTGAGCTGATGGCGTAAATCCTGATTCAGTCAACAGCCTTACTGCATCTTTTATTTTAGTCTCTGCCCCCTCTTCTGTCACACCCTCTTGCAATACAGGTGGTTGAAATGTTCCATCCTCATTAAAATCAACTACAACATTAAAGTCGTTTAACACCTGTTGCTTTATTTCATTCTGCTTAGTCTGATCTAAAGCAGGAGTCACTTGTGAGGTCGGCTTATAGCCGGCATCAGTCAATTGCTGTATAGCATTGTCAATACGCTCCTTAGAATCAGGAGTTTCTTCAACGGCAACAGGCTCTTCAAACGTACCATCTTCATTGACCTGAACGTCAACGCCAAGCTCGTTGATTATCCTCTCCTTAATAGAAGCAGGCTCTTCAGTCACTTTTGCTTTTTGTTCCTCAACTACAGGTGGCTTAGTCTTATCCTCCAAAGTAGTGAGCTCTTGCTGAGCGGTCTCAACAGGAATAATTTCTTTGCCAACGGTAACAGTACCTTTCTCCTGATTGGGAGTCTTAAGCGCTTCTGTTAAAGCTACTTTCCTTTCCTCCTCCTCAGGAGTGAGGGCTTGCTGCCTGATACCTTCTCCGGTAACGACTTCAGGTTTTGATTCGGGTTTTCCTTCCGCCACCGTTTCGCTAACTTCGGTTGTTGGCTGTACAGAAACTTCACCTGTTGCTTGCTCTTGAATGGCATTTTCGCTAATGGTATTTAGTTGTGAATTAATCTCAGCTATACGATCCTTCTGCTTTTTTACTAAAGCTTCGTCTTTATTATTGATATAGTTTTCTAAATTCTTTTTTTCTACCAACAAGTTCATTGATTTCTTCTTGTCAGCAACGCTCATATTTTCAGGCATCTGTCTGTATAAGCCAACAGAATTGCGATATTCCATGAATATCTCTTTAGCTCTAGACATTGTAATAACATTATCACTTACTTGCTTTTTAAGATCAGCAACAAAACTTTTTTGAATGTTCTCATCCTTAGCGGCTGACTCAAAAAACAAAAACTGCTCATCAGACATACCCTCAAAACCCCTGCTTCTATATGCAGCAGATACCGCAGATGGCGTACCCAAAACAAAACCACCAATAGCCTCAGATAAGGCGGCCTCTCCAACATCATAAGCAAACTCGGTCCAACTTTCAGGAGTCTTAAACATCTCCTTTCCCTTCCATTCATTAAACGCCTCCTTCAATCCCGTCTCAGCTACCTGTTGCAACGCTCCCGTTTCTGCTTCAGCCAATGCACCATTGACCATAATGAGAGTACCTCTTAACAAGCCACTCTCAACCTCATCTCTTACTAACTGCCTGAATGTTTTTGCTGATGTATTTGCGCCCGATTTCCCCAAAGCCCTTAACACCAAATTGTTTACCAATCCTTTTTGGTTTATTATATTTCTAAAACCAAACTCTTCCAATGCAGCTGTTGCCACACCAACGGTGCTAGCGAACAATCTTTTATCCGTCTCTGATACATCTTTGAAATTAGGGTTCTTCTCCATCTCCTCATACATAAAGTCCTCTGATTGAAGAATAAGCCTTAAAACCCTAGACTTTCCTCCTCCACCCAAAAAACTAGGTATGGATTCTGCAACACCTAAAAGAGCACCACCTATAAAACTATCTCTTTTAATGGCATCAATGTATTCCTGACTCATTGATTCTGCCATAGTGGCTTTTGAAGGAAGATCTCTTAGATATCCCACTAGGCTTTCGCCATCTTTACCTTCGTACAAGAACGTCTTAAACGCTTTGTCTTGAACTATATCCTCTAACTTTTCTCTAGTATCTTCATCCAATGAATCAAACCAAGATTTAAAATCTTTGCTGTCTATATATTTTTTAGGTTTATCATCCGCTAAACTATATTTTATTATTTCTTTTGGTATTTCTATTTTCTCTTGCTCTGCAGCTTTTATTAAATCACTTTGATTATACTTATACCAATCTTCCCCTTGTGAACTTTTTTCAATCAAGTCATAAACACCACTTATCCTTTGCATGACAGACTGATGGGATGAAGATAAAAATCTACCTACACCTTTTGCAAAAGACGATGCTAATGCATCATACCAAGTTCCTTGCTCTTCTTTCACACTAACATACTCACCAACCCTTTCTTCTATTTTTGATGCCTCTGATTTTAATGTAGCTTCCTTGCTAAGAAAATCGCTTAAAGTTGACTCAAACTTTTTTTGCCTATCAAGCCACTTCTCATATTCTAATGAATACTTAGGATCTCGCTTCTGCTCATCGGTTAATTTATTTAGTCTCTCGTATTCATAATCTAAATACTTCTTTTCTTCAACAAGGGAAAGGCCTTCTTTTTCAAAGTCGGAATATTTTTTATTTAATTCAGAAACATAGCTATCAAACTCCTTATCGCTTCTGAACTTAACAGGCTGTTCTGTAAATTTTTTTTCAATCTCCTTTAGTTTGACCGATGGCAAAAAAGAATTAGAGATAATAAACTGTTTAAGTATATCTCTTTGAGATCCTTCTTTCGATGATGTAAATGGATCTAATGATATTTCTATCGTATCACCATTCGGAGCAGTTACCTTCATCCAATCACCGGTAGCTCCCGCCTCTTCAAACTTAAACCCCAAATCACCAAACTTATAATTTAATTGAGGAACAACAAACTCTTCTTCCTGATCAATTAAATCATTAGTAATTGTTTTTTCTACCTCATCAGTTACAAAGAAAGGGCTACCGCCAACTTGATCCTTATAATCATTTCTCCACTTCTTTAATTCTTCCTGAGTCTTTACTATTTGATTCTCATACTCAGGAGCTTCGGCAAAACGCACAGCTTTGAATGGATCAGGGTTTACAGAAGCTTGCTCTTGCTCTTTTATCTCTTTTTCTCTAGCCTCGTATAAAGACCTTTGAAATATAGGATGAAATGTATTTGGCTTCTTAAGAGTTTGTTGCTTTGGCAAAACCAAAGAAGAATCTGCCGAAGGTAATTCCGTAGTACCTGACTGTTTTTGAGACTGTAACTGCTTTTTTTTTTGATCCTCTATAAACTTTTGCTCAAACTCATTTCTCTTATCATCAAAAGTCTGACCTTCATTAAGCTGAACACCAATAAGATTAGCAAAGTCAGAGTCTGTTTTTTGATACCCATTATCTTTTACATACTTATACATGTCGTAAAAAACCTCAGGGTCATTTTGCAAAAGATTAATAAATTCTTCCTTGCTCTTTTGATATCCATTTTGAATGGCTCTGTTATATAAATCGTCTATTACTTGAATATCCATATAATATTATTTGTAATTATTTACTACCATAATTAATACCGCCTTCTCTTTTCTTTTCGTAATCAGAACCAACGTCATACGTCATTTCATACACGCTAGTAGGAGAAAGATCAGCAGTCCTTGAACCTCCGCCACCTGCTTGTACTGCTTTTTTCTTGTCAACAACCCCATGGAAAGGAGCACCTGACGAAGACCAAGCATCATTTGATACATTTAGATTAAATGGAAGCCTGTTTCCTTTATCGTCTGTAACATACAGTACATTACCTGACGTAAGATCAAACTTACGGAAACCTCTAGCAACAGCTAATGGTGAGTTTGCTATAGCTTGAATAGCCTCAGCTTTTTCTGCTGCATTACCCCATCTGATCTGATTCCAATAAGTAGCATAAGTCACATCTTCTTTTGGAGTTGGCGCTTTAGATGGCCTTGGTTGTCTCTGCTGTTCTTGATATACAGACTTGCCTTCTTTATAGTCGTACTTAGTACGCGCTTTTATTCTAAGATATTCAAGTGCTGTCTTTTTTTGTATATCAGTATAAACAGCTTTAGGAAATCCGGGCTTATTTGGATCATTCTGCAATAGAATCAAATTATCGTTTGCAGCGGCCTCATTAGGATCAAAGGTAAATGTATACGTTTTACCATTTTCAGCCTTAATCCCTTCGGTAGTAAGAACAGACGCTGTGTTAAATTCATTCTGAGCAAGCATAGACTCCAATGCAAATGTCTCAGCCTCTTGATATGTTTTAGCAATACCAAGATCAGTTTTCTGAAGAATGCTTAACACCTCATCAATGGTACCCGTCTTATATCCAACAGCCTTGCCCTTCATTGCCTCAACATGAACACCCAATCCTTCGACAAAAGTATCTAGGTTTTCGTCAACTTTAAATCTATCAAACCTAGCATCAGCCCTATTCTTCAAACTGTTTGTTGTAGCAACATTTTTATCTAAAACTCTATTACCATTTGCATCAGTAATATACCTAGATATACCAATGCTACCATCGGTGGCATTAATAACAACTTTAGAGTCGTTAAAATTATTCAACAACTCTAAGTTTTCCATCATCCATACCTCTAATGGTTGAGAGTCGCCATTCTTAGCTCGCTCCATCTTATCAGCAAATTCAGTTTGATATCCCTTTATGGTAGCAAACAAATCATTGGTTCCATCTATACCATTCTGACGCATTACAGTATAATCCTTAAGAGACAATCTCCCTGATTTTAACATCCTATCCTGAAGAAGTCTAGCTTCTTGATAGTCTCCGGCATACTGAAGCGCCCATTTATTTAATGGCGTATAATCTCCCTGAGGAGCTTCAGTAAGTATTTTAGCAAAATCTCTAGACTCTTTGTCAATCTTAGCCTTCTTCTCTGTTCTAATCCTGTCCTCTTCCTTAAAGAAGGTGACCATCTCCTTGCCGACCTCAGCCCAATTAACTTGACTTTCGGCACTCCTCTTGGCATAATCGAAAAACGTAGGCATATATTAATTATTTTTAAGGTACAAGGAATCCATAATTTCTAGCAGCCAACAAAGGCTTTCTACCTTGCTGAATCATATAGTCTTCAAACGTCATTGGATTCATTCCTCCAACACCCGCAACATCAAAACCCAATCCTGTCATTTTTGTTACAGCTTGCTGAAACGGCAATGGCTTACCTGCCGTATCTAGGAACTCAGGTTTCATTGTTTTACCGCTAGCAACAGCTGAATTATAATCTTTCTGTAGCTTTTCGAACTGACGAGTACCTCCCGTCTTCTCATACAAAGGAGCCATCTGAATAGCTTGCTGAGCCATGCTAGATATTCCCTGAACACCCTGAGCAATAGCTTGGTTTCTAAACTCCTCGGCCTGAGCAGCAGCTTGCTGAGCACCTGTCACCTCCGCCAAGTCTAATTCAGTCTGCAGATCTCTAAGTCTACTCTGCTCGGCAATTTTCTTCTGCTCCAAATCAGTAAGCTCTTTACCCATCTCACTTCTTATACCCGCCTGTGCCTCGGCTTGCGCCGCCGCAACTCTTCCTGCTGTAGCCGCCGCACCTCTCTCGCTCTCAACACCCGCCTGTGTAGCCTGAGCGCCTGATACAAGCATGGCTTCTCTTTGCAACTCATAAGGCTCTTTCATAATTGAAGCCTGAGCTTGATAGTTTACGTCAAGCTTTCTTCTAGCCTCTGACATTGCCTTACTTGCAGCCGCTGCCGCTTCTTGGCCCAATCTTCTTTGCTTTGCGGCCTGAGCAAAAGACAAACCGGCGGTACCCGCTGATATTGCCATTCCTCCAATTGCCAATGCAGTTGATGTAGCTATAGCCATATTATATTTTTTTAATCATTTCACTTGTATACGTATCGCCCTTTACATACCCAAAACTTTCATAGACCTCCTTAAGAGATCCATTCTTTATCAGGGCGTATATGTATGAGCAACCCATATTTTTGCATGTTAATGTAAGCGAGTCAATCAAAAGAGATAATGCCTGACGTCTAGTAGGCTTTACCCTATATTGCTTATTTGACACAATCCAATCAACCCAAGCGGCTTTTGAATTGGTAAAATACACAAACCCTGCGCAGACAGGGATATCCCCGTCATACACAATGATACCACCCTTGCCATCGTCAGGCAGGAAATCTTTCAGAGGTGGTGTCCACCCCCAATCATTCCACCATCCGACCAAAATGTCGTCGTAATCAGAGTCTACTAAAACACGTGCATTAAGCGTCAGCATCTTAGTACAAATATATCAATTATTACGGATAACTTTTCATTGCCTCCGTCTCTACGGCAAACAATTCTACCTTGCCGGTACCCGAATTTGTTATGTCAAATACACAATAATGACCCAAGACGCCATGCGACTCGGCCACCGAGTTCTTGACATAGTAGTAATAAGATGTATCTGAACTAGATGGAGTAGCGCCGGCAACAGTGGTATCTATTACCAACTGATTTACACCCGCCGGATAGTTGACCAATATGTCATCAACAATACCCGCAAAAGTAAATGAAGCAAATGGAGGATCGGCCCAATAAACAGCATCGCCTATACTTACAATAGATCCTATTTGAACCAATGGAGATATGGAAAAGTTTACCTCAGAACCACCCGCATCAATTGTAAGGCTTCTACCTATACCATTAACACTTCGCTGAGCCAACTGACCTGTGCTATTATTCCTTATGAAAGCATAAAAAGTAGCCTCCTTTTTCTCAAACCAAGGGGCGCTGATAAATCCTGATGACTGCAGATCAGTTACAAATGTACCGCTCCAAGAAGAATCGCCTTCTAGATTAATGGTCTTGAATACCTTATTTTCTAACGGAACGTCATTAAACACGCTTATTATCCTAGAATCAGTGTATGGATTTGGCTTAGGATCAGGAAACTTATCGGTCCATTGTCTGTAAAAAGTATTCCTATTCTCCGCATCAGAGTTGTGAATATATAAATCACCGCCCTTAAACGTATAAAAAAAGTTATTCATGCCTATCATCCAATCGGGATCGTATGAATAAAATGAAGGCCATCCTTCAACACCATTGCTGTATGATAATGTATATGACATGTTACAAAGTTAAGTAGGACAACCACACGAATTAAAGAATATAGATCCCGTACCATCAATAACCGTTGGAACCGTTCCTGCTAACGCACAGAAAGATGAATCAGTCGTAAACGTATCTAAAATAGGAACATTAGAGCAGTTGGTATATGCCACATCGACAAACCCAACGACACCGCTTACGGTCCAATTGTTACAAGTTTCCTCCTCAGAGCAACATCCACATTGCTGTAGCAATGACAGGCTAGCGTCTCCTGATATCAGTATTGGTGTAGTACCATAAGCCACACATATATCACCCTCGGCAGGAGCCGCCCAAGTAACCTGAGTCTCGGCCTGTGTCTGACACTCTATGTATTCAAAAGTAGCACTACCAACAGTAACACTAAAAGCCCAAGAAGAACATACCTCATTACAACAATTAGGACACGTTTGCTGTGGTAAAAGAACGCAGTCAACTTGTTGACGTACAATAGTCCCGTCCGAGTAGTACCCATTAGGAGCACATACCGTCAGATTTGGATCCAAAAATACAGCGGTCGCTGATCCCAACGACACGCCGTTAACGTAGAATGTTTGTGGTAATGGCATATTTTATTTTTTAAGTAGGGCAACCGCATTCAAAAGTCATGGTAGCAGATCCCGCAACTATAGCAGGATTAGTTCCTCCTTGCACACACCTTTCTATTGACGCCCCAATTGATATTTTTTCATTAATAACATCTACACCTCCGCATTCTACATACTCAACAGCCGCCTCACCCGCTCCTGTATTGGTGAATGTCCAATAGTCGCAAGGCTCAGAACATCCCGTACAATTGCAAGCGATCAATTCAACAATTGGATTTCCTGATACCACGGTAAATACAGCATCGTTATTTACGCACACTGTCTCAGTGTTACCATTCAATACAGATACTTGATATGGACCGGCTTCGCCACATGCTCCTGTGTCAAACTCAACAACAGAATCAACCCCCTCAGCGGTAATGGTATATGACTTACACTCAGGAGCCACGCACTCAGGACAATTACAGCAAACCTCATTTATATCATCGGCATGATAGCAAAGCGTAATAGGAATTGACTTTCTTAAATCCCATATCAGATATAAATACTGACCACTTGCTGATGAAGGCACTGTAAAATCAGCGAAATAAGTGTTACCACTACCTGATATTGGTGTAGCAAAACTAGAAGCCGCTAATAGATTTGTTATATCTACCGTATTGTTG
>Ga0129333_10000187_pt1 | contig 43326 bp, 42 predicted proteins | sample CPB6_08_DNA_FD_94474 | JGI IMG/M metagenome (GOLD analysis project Ga0129333, IMG submission 94474) | Freshwater to marine salinity gradient microbial communities from Chesapeake Bay, USA - CPBay_Sum_0.6_0.8_DNA | ecosystem: Environmental > Aquatic > Marine > Coastal | place: USA: Chesapeake... | reverse complement strand
TTTCTTTAACATATTTAATTGTCTGATCTTTACCAAACGTTAAAAGATTTCCTGCTTTTAAATTTGCCGATTTCGTATCTGTTTTACCTGCTGCAGCTGCCGTGGCTGTATGTACCGCCATTAAAATTTGCTGCGGTGTTAAATTTCCTTTAATATCCAATACAGGTACTTTACAACTAGGATTTGCAGCATACGCTTGTGACCACCTATGATGACCGTCTAATACCCATTCACCGTTATATGTAACTATAGGACCTCCGATATCACCCGCAGCTACATTTCCTTTAAGAAATTTGTCTACTGTTCCAAATTTATCGGTACATATATTTAATAAACTTTCAGCTGCGCCTATTTCATTTTGGGTTGGTTTTAAAGAAGTAGCTGCTATCGATCCCCCGGATGATTTTAATGCTTCATCACCGGCTCCTTTTTGATCCGTTTGACCTGCTTTTATAACTGCTGCTACTTTCGGATCTGATAAATATTGTTGTAATTTTGTTACATATCCCGTTACATTACCGCTATCAAATTCTTTAGATAAATCATTTAATTTATCATCCGTAGCATCTTCATTAAGATATTTTTGAAAGTTTTTATAATAACTTTCTTCTTTTATACTTTTATTTGCCATTTTAATCCTTTTCGGTTATTTCTATTTTAAGGTTTCCGTTACCTTTTATTACTCTATGAAATGTTTCTTTTGGTATAAATATTTCTTGACCTTCATGTAATACTATTGGTAACATGTTATCAAATTGAAATTTCCACTCTTTACCTTCTATTACACGAACTATACGATCCTTTTTATCTCGGTGCCATACTAATTCATGAGAATCAGTATCATGTGCAAATTCACGAAGTATTTTATTTCCTGTAATAGTTTGACTATATGGTTTCATATTATGCAGATAAATAAGATTTAACTTTTGTAACTACTTGACCAAATTCTTGTTCAGACATACCAAATGCAATTGCAATTGCAGATATCATTGCAGCTCGCTTGTCTGCACTATTTAAAGATTTGGCTGAACCCGGATCTTCAATTAATTGAATTAATTTACTTCTAATTGAAGAGTCGACAGATTTCAAAGCAATATTTAATCCTTTAATAACTTTTGGATCTGTTATTTTTTGACCGTCGGGTCCTGTTGGTATTACTTCTGCTTCGAATAAAGCTTTACGTATTTCTTCGTTAATAATTTTTCTTAATTCTTTATGTGTCATAGTTACCTTACGTAATAATAAATATCTTACCAATATCCATTTATTTTTGAACCGCCACCTAATTTATCCCAATATCTAGGTAAATTACATGCCCAATAACCTGCTTTAGTTTTATCTTTTTTCTTATCGCATTGATGACGTGCAGAAAAAGCTTTACGAGCTTTTGGATCTTTAATTTTAGATGTCAATCCCGTAGTATCACCAAATGCTATTTTCTTTACGTTACCTGCATCAGATTTAACATATACATAAAACTTTTTAGAACCTCCGCGCTTTGGAGAATTTAAATCTACTGACTTGCCTCTATATTCTGCTTCTGTTAAAGATTCTGCTATACCAAATTCTGCTAAACCGAATTGATCTACAATATGTTTAATAATTGAATCTGCAGTTTCGTATGGATCTATAATAGACATCTGAACTACTTGAGCAACTGATTTATACATTTTAGGAGTAACTTTTTCTTTTACCTTTTTAAGCCATTTCCAGAGTTTAACGTTTTCTAATCTCGTAATTTCGCTAATCTTATCTTCTAACATTGGAAAATCTAAAAGTACCTCTTGTCCATGATACATAGCAGTTTTACCTAAATCAGTACTAATAAAAAATCTAGCATCTTCATCTAATTCAATTTGTTTAGATTCATTTAATTTACGTAATTCATTTATATATTTAAAGAAATTAACTGAACCGTATCTAAAAATCGGTTCGCTATAAGGAATATTATTTTCCTTATGATATTGAATAGCTTCTGTAATAATATTTTTTTTCATTTATTTCCTTATTTCGACGCAGCTCCGCCAATTTCCAATGCAGCTGCTACTACATCTTTTAAACTTTTCCCAGATTTCATCGTATCTATAACAGAGGTGGTAAAGTTCGTAGCATCTACACCATGAGATGATAATAAACCTTCAATACCCGCTTTGGCATGAATACCACCGTAAAATAACATTCCAGCTGCATACATTATATCTGCAATTTTTTGCCTTGATTTAGGATCTTTTGCCCAATCACCGAATTTACCCGGTAGTAAACTTCCTAAACGTAATGCTTGTACTATAGGCCATGTATATGCTTTATGTAATGCATGACCGGCGCCAATTAATCCTTCTCCGAATTTAGAAGCAAACCGTTGTTGATATTCTTTTTTTAATGCATCTAATTGAGCAGTATTTTTAGAATCTTTAGCAGCTTTACGTCGCTGTTTCCATTCTTCATAAAATTTTTTATCTTCTCCCGTTAATGATAACGCTTTCATTTTATTTAAACCGGCACCTGCTAGTTCTAAAAGCATCGGCAATGCCAATAAAACGGTTAATGCTAATGCTTCATTGACTTCTTCCTTAGGATCAGAATTAAGTACTTGTTGCTCTAATTCATCCGGAGACATTTTTAAAAATTTAGCTAATGTAGCTTCGATATCGTCCGGAGTGTCTTTTAAAATTTTCTCAGCATCTTCTTCTTCTTCTATAAAATTGCTGCTTTCAATTTCAGACATAATTTTTCTGTACGTACTTTCCGTAATTAGCCCCGCTAATTTTTGCATACGTAAAGTTTCTAATTTTTTCATTTTTCCGTTCTCCAACCGCCACCTGCTTTTTTATACATTTTTGCAGCCCAAGCATTTGCGTATGCAGACGGATATACGTCAAATTTCTTTTTTGCTTGAGATTTATAATATGCCCATTTAGAAGGATTAGTAGGTACATTTTTTTCTGTTATAACAGATTCTGATGCTCCTGTTTTTACTTTAACGGGTTTTTGACCTTTTGTACGCTCGCCGCCTTTTTTAGCGTCTCCCGCTTTTTTCTGCGCCCCGCGCTTTCTATTAACAAAAGCAGCTCGGCCTTTTTTACCTAACTTACGAGCTTTTTCTTTAGATAAACATGCAGAATATGCATCTCCTTCTTTAGCATCACCGCATTTACCAACTCGCTCTCCTTTTGAATTATATCTATCCCAACCGCCGCCACCTACACCACCTTTTTTTCCTTTACCAAACCAATCTCTTAAATCTTCAGTAATGGTGTTTATTTTATTTAAAAAATACTCTTCGGCTACTATTGCATCAATAGTAACATGCGGATATTTCTTTTCTAAATTTTTAATTGCAGTTACGTTAGGTAAACTATCGTCCATAAAGAATATATCCGTATATCCTCTTTGTATTTCTTTTTCTATATAATTTGCTTTTAATTTAGGATCTGATCCGGCTACTCCAACAACATATACTTCTTGCCCCGTTAACTTTTTTAACCAATAACGTATAGGAAATGCTAATGCTCGTGCAGTTAAAATTGTTACTTTATATTTTCCTGGATTAGATAAATATTTTTTAAGTAAATTTACGTTATGCTGAATAGGTTCGGCTTTTTTAATCATTTTGTTAAAAAATGTAAAATCCATTTTATCATTTGGATCCATTTTATATGTAGCAAATTCACCCGGCGTTAATTTAATTGACGTACCGTCCGATTTTTTTATTATTACCGGAGTTTCGGATTTAGCCAATGTATCATCGAAATCAAATATTTTTAACTGACGTTTCAATTATATCATCCTAATTTAGCAACGAAATCTGTTTTAAATTTATCAAACTCGCCACGTACTTTATTTTCAAATTCTTCCGGAGACAGGCCTCCCGACCACTTTTCTACAGAACCGTCTTGATTAACAAAAGAAGCATACTTATAAGCATTAACTAAATCTTCTACATCCTTTTCAGCATCTCTCAACCAAGCTAAAGCATTTTCTTTTATTTTTTGTTTTTCATAATCATCATATTTACCTTCAAGACGTAATTGATGTTCCATATCAATTACGCAATCAAAACACATTTTATGTATTCTCCACATTCTTTCATCTAAATGCTTTTTTGCCATTACATTATTGCAATTTGGACAATGTTCAGGCATTCGATGCTGTGCGAGTAAATCTAATGTTTTTGTAACGCTTATTTTATAACCGTCTCGCTGTTCCCATTCTTTTCCATTTTCATCGGTCCAACGTTCACCTATTTCTCGTTTAATAGGCGCTTCTTTAACATTTAATGACACGGAAGTTTTTGTTTGTGTACGGTGATTACCGTCTAACATTTTTTTAACCGCATCTATATTACGTAACTTTGTCATAGTATTTTTATTAATAATTATTTTCTAAATGATGTTGCTAATCCGCCAACAATAAATTTTCCGGTAATTTTAAACGGTTTATTATAAATTTTCGGATCGCGAATTACTATTCCCTCATGCTCTGCTACAGGACCTAATGGAGAATTTAATTTTTCTAATACTGCATCTCCCAATTTCATTGTTGCAATATAAATTACAAATCCATCTATTGCAGCTTGATAATCTTTTGGATCTGCAACGAATTTATTTAAAGGAGTACCTTCTGATATTTTTAATAATACTTCTTTTGATAATGCGGCAATAGTTTTCCCATCTACAGTTTTAATATTACCTTTAGGAATTTTTGCAGATGCTAACCATTGGTTTAACGTTTTAGTTTCTTTTTTCGGTCCGTAATTTACCGTATACTTTTCATTTAAAACTGAATTAAAATCCGGCTGTGCTTCCAATGTAGTAGGTATAGATCCAACTACTTCATAACCAAAATTCTGTGCTATCGGATTTAATTTATTTAACAAAGTTTGCATTGTCTTTTTATTATACGGTATTTCTTTTGAAGCCCTCTTTTTATCGGTCACTTGTTGTATTTCCAATAATCCATGAATTGCTAAAAAGTTTTTACCGTAAGATAATACATTTGTAGAACCAGCTACATATTCAATATTAAACATTATATTCGGATTATCTAATAATCCTAAAGATTTCAGTTCAGTTTTAATAGTAGGCAAAGCATCATTAAAAATATCTAATACAGTACCACCCACTTTAATCATTCCATGACCCGCACCGAATCTATCTTCTAATTCTGATTTTGTAATTCCCTTTACGTCTAAAGGTTTATTAGACCCTCTATCCATAACGAACTGTAATTTATTATTTAATTTAACTAATCGTATTGAAGCATTTACCCCATCTATCTTTACCGATGCGGGTTTTTTACTTAAATAATCTACAGATTGCTTAAATACATTTAATAAATCATTTCCGGAAGAAACCGATGGTATATCAAATGGATGTGCCATGTGGCCACCTGCTCCTCCTTCAAGTACTAAGTTAAAAAAGTTATCCCAAAATAATTTTTCTTCTATCTTAACACCATATACTGTTTTTGGAAACATATCAAAATCATAAACAAATTCACGTCCATGATTTTTATCTAAAAAATCTTTTAACTTATTTAATTTATTAGTATGAGCAATTGCTTGTTTAGGATTCATATATCCTTCTTTCATTGCAGAATTAAATTTTTTAAACATTTTTTCTGCAAGAGATTTATCGTACCAACCAAATACAGCCGTAAATAATTCTTTACGCTTTGCATCGGTATTTGCACTAGCAATTGCCTTGCGTAATGTAGTTCCGCTCATTTCTCCGTATAAAGGTACTTTCAAAGATATATGCGGAGCAACAATTAAATATCCATGCTTATCATATCCTTGCAATTTATTTTTATTTTTAGAATAATCTTGAAAATATGTAGCTCCGCCTGATTTTAATTTACCAATTGAAAATCTCGGATCTTCTTCCATATCTTTTTGACCTACCATAAAAACTACTGCAGTTGTTTTAGGATCGTATTTTGATAATAATTCTTCTGCCTTATACGGATTTTTAACTAATATTACATGTTTACCTAATCCATATTGAGATATAATATCTTTTTTATCTTTAAAATCTAAAGGAGATTTTGGTGTATTTACTACATTAGAAGTAACTATAAAAGTATTTTTAGTACCAAATTGATTTTGCAACCATTTAAATGCTTCTGCATGATGTCTGCCAAATGGCTGAAATCTTCCTGGATAAACTGCGATTATATTCATATTAATAATTATACTGTAGGTACATAATAGTCGTATGCACCGCTTATATATGTAGGCTTACTTCCGCTTAAAAACAAATATCCCGATGCTAATACATTAATATCCTTTATAGAACACGATGTTTCAAAAGATGCGGAAGTTGTTGATATTTTTTGTAAACTAATATTACGTATACTAAATGTCGAAGCACCTCCCGTCGGTGTAGGATCTTCCAATGTAATTGTACCATTAACATATATTTCTCCTTCGCAAGTAGTAGATACGTTATTAACGGTGTAATATATTTCTAATGTTATATAATCATTTGCAGCCATCGTTCTCGTAATATCACCGCTATAGCTTTTTGATACTAAATAATTAGTTTGACTAAATGAAATTAATGAAAAATTAGTACTAGATTGTTGTACATTTGATGAATTATAATGTTTAATATTCGGTCGTATTGTTCCCGTAGTTCCTATATCTATAGGCCCAAAAGATCCTGATACGCTAAAATCGTAATTAAAAATATATGTTCCAGCAGTTACTGCTTTAATTTTATAACTAGAAATTAAATCAGTTAATGGACTAGTGGATATCGTTTCATCGAATGTGACGTTAGGAGATGAATCTATAGGTATAGGTGATGTTTGATTACTAGATGCTATAATAGCGCCTTGATAGCTGTTTTGGGCGGTATATTCATTTAATATAGTTGTGCCACTACCTGCAGAGGCCTTAAAGTAAATATATATTTGGTCTAAATTACTTGCATTAGGCGTTAATGAATATTGATACGTTCCTATATTTGTTATTTGACTTGACTGTGATACGGATGATAATGCTGGATTCGAAACTGGTGCTAAATCTAATCCTAATGAAATATAATCGCCCGAACCCAATGCATTATATTCAGTAACCTCTAAAGAAACTTTATATTGTTGACCTAAAGTTAATGACGATGTTAACGTTTGCATTAAATATCCATCATCCCCTACATTTATTTCTAAAGAAGCACTGCCTCCACCGATAGATACAATACCAGGCAGTGCTAATGACCATGAATCGGGAGTATTAAAATCATAAAATCCTATATCATTGCTTGACCCAGAATCCGGAACAGATATATGGTGTTTTAATACGAATCGATATAATTCGTTTGTACTAGGTAATTGTATACTATGTTTAACCGGATATCCGAATGCCGTATGATTAGCACCCATATTTGATGATAATATAATACTAGCAGTAGATTCAATAATTTTTGTATCTATTGCATCTGTGCTAAATGTAAAACTATTATACGATGCCGTCGACATTTTATATACCGATAATATCGTATCATAACTATACGCTCCTATGTCCGCGGGGTCTGTTTTTTGCGATAAATTAATCATTGCCGCATTATAGTATACAGTTATATACGGAGCTCCGTCTGGAATGAATGCAGTAAATTGCGCGATTTCCGAAGAGCCTTCACATGGAATTATTCCAGATGGTTCGTATACTACACCGGTTTGCTCTCTATAAGATGATGTATGTAAAATATACGTGTCATAATTTTCCCAAATAGTACGAACCATATTTTTTCCATCCAGAGTACTAGTTTCTGGATCAACCATTAATATACCTATATTATTAGTTATTACTGGCGGTGTACCTTCTGCAAGTAAATTACGTATTTCTAATACTTGTTTACTAGCGATATTTTCATTATTATAGAACTCAAATCGTATATCGTAATATTCATCTAACTCCGAATCTGGTAGTAGCAAAGAAAACGATGCAGTTAAGGGGTTAAATCCTTCATATATGCCTGTAGATTCTACAGGAAAATCGCTTAATAATAGATATTCCGTCGTTTTTAATGCCGTATTTCTATATGTAGTTTTTATAGTTTTTACTTGTCCTACAAACGGATCTAAATCTAAAAAGTTAACATTTAATATTCGTTTTTTAAAACTACTCTGAGATGTACCGGATGGGTCTTGCTCGTATGCAATACTAGCAGTTCTAAAAATCGCTCGCTGTAATACTATTTGGTCAGCACTATTTTGTTGATAAATAACAATAGGACTATCTAATGTTATTGATTTATTATTAACATATGATTTAATGCTAGCAGTTACTCCCGCCCCTAATAAATAGTTAGAAGTAAATCTCGGAGGAGTAATTAATTGAATATCTTCATATCGAACATACAAATCTCCATTATCCATTGCAGATTTAAATATTTCGCTTACATTTAATGCAGTAATAGAAGGATCTAATATTCCGTTTGATAAACTTAAGTTATAATATATACTACTCGTAAACGGGGAGCCTCCGGGATAAACTAATGTACTATATGACGCAGTATTTGATAAAACAGTAACTTTTGGTAAAGTAGTATAAATAATAGGAGATGCCGTTTTTTCTGCAGTATCTACATTAAGAATATTAACCCATCGATAATTTACAGGGTATATTTGATTTCGATCAGGAATTGGTATATTTTTTAATGTTCCTAAAATATATACTGCACAAGGTCCCGGTGGCGTATCTTCGTATATATATACTGAGATTATAATAAACGTATCATCCGTTTCCGAATTTATTTCCGTTTCATAATAAATTGGATCGCCATTATAATCAATTATTTCTATATATAACTGCGTGTTTTCGACAAATTCTAATACATTAGGACGTATACGAATTAAATTTTTTCCTAATTTAAATTCGTCAGGTAAGTACGTAACTCTTAAATAGTTAGGAGATAATGGATTGGTATCCGTTATTGCAACTGGAACTCTATCTAATTCTTTATAAACTATTTCTTTTTTAATAGAATTATCTAAGGCTTGAGAATCCAATATTGCACTTACCGGAATTCCTGCCAATGATGCAGAAATAATTTGTGAGCTAGGATTTGCTTGTTCTCCTCCGCCACCTATTGCCATTTAACTCCTTTTAAATATAAATATCAACGGAAGTCTATCTTGGAGTATGAATTAATTTTATTAATTTCAATTAAACTATCTACTACATCTCTCATAGAATCTATATGAGAAATAATAAATAACGAAGTAAATTGGGTCTTAAGATAATTAAATAATGAATAAATACTAATCAATTTATCTGAATCTAATACTCCAAATCCCTCATCGATCGCTAAAAAGTTAGGCCGAGGTAAACTAGATACATTAATTAATGCAGACCGTATTGCTAATGAACTTAAAAATCTTTCCATGCCCGAAGTTAATTCTATTGGCCAAAAACTATCGTTATCGTATACGATATATGCATTAATATTTTTTCCATCAGTGTCTAATTTAATTACAAAATCTACAATAGGAATAAGAATATTATTTATCTCTTGTTCAATCTGTGGAATAGCTAAACTTATTAAATGATATGGAACTCCGTCCCTATTTACTGCTTCTAGATAATATTGATAATATTTGTATTGAAGTTCTAAATCAGCTAACTTTTGTATAGCATCTATTGCAACTTGCTTATTTGCTTCGTGGATCTGAATACTACCGTTTGTTTGTATAATTTGTTTATTTAGAATATTACTAACATCCGTAGCTTGTTTCTTTTTAGATTGTAAATCATCTATTACGTCTTGTACAATTTTATTTGCAGCGATAGATTCTTCATTTTGTTTATAAAGTTCAATATCTTTTTTAATTTGATCTAATGATTTATCAATAGTATCACAATTGGACTTCATTGATTGAATTTTTGTATTGGTAGAATTAAGAGCAATATTTTTTCTTGTTATAATATCTATAACAGCTGTATATGATTTTGATTGCTCTTCCCAAATTTGATACGATTTTATTTTAGTATCGTAATCTTGAATTTTATTTTGTAATTCAATTACTTGAATTTCAATTTCATTTAATTTATTCTTAGCTTCCAATGCATCTTTAACAAATACATTATTCATACAAAATTTACAATTAGGATCATATTCTAATGTTTCTAATTTATCTGCTTTTTCTTTTGTATGTTTATATGTAGTAGATATTCTAGCAAACTGACTTTCGTATGAAGATTTTTCTGACGATAATTTATTCATTTCATTTAACTGATTATCTATTTCAGTTTTATTAAATGACTCTAAACTGCCCGTTAATTGATTTATTTCTTCTTGTAAATCATCTCGCTGTCCTAAAATTAAATTTAAATTAGTATTACATTCTAAACTTTTATCTTCATACTGTTTTTGTTTATTTAACGATTCTTGTATATCGACAACATTTTTATCTACCGGTTTAAGTAAGGTTGACTGTTCTACGATTTTATCATTTAAGTCATTAATTAAATTATCTACTTTAAGTTTGTCTTGTTCTAATCCTGTTAATGTAGAAGTTAATAATTGAATCTCCGTTTCATGTTTTGCTATAACACTTGTATAATCAGTTTTCTTATATTCTTTTATTAATACAGATATATCTTTACTTTCCGCATTTGCAATGTTATATAAACTTTCAAATACATTAATATCTAAAAACTGCGCCAGTAAATCTTTTCGATCTTTTTGGCTCATATCGATAAATGCAGTATTGTTATTTTGTAATGATAATGACGTTAAAATAAAATCTTCGTATGTACCTACATACTTACGAATAATATTATTTGTATCACTACGTTCTTGACCATTTAAGAAAATAGAATCTCCGTCTTCATTTATATACCAAAAATCTATATCTACTTTTACATGTCCGGATTTAGTACGCGTTGCCGACTTTTCAATAAAATAATCTACACCGTCAATTTCAAAATTAAATTTACAATGGAATGAATCTTTTTTATTATTTAAAACATGAACTGCTTTATATGCTCTAGCACATTTATCAAATATACAATATGAAAGAGCTTCTAACAGTGTAGATTTACCGCTTGCATTAGGAGCAAATATACCATACGTACCTTTACAATTTGTAAAATCAATTACGTTATTTTCTCCATAAGAAAACATATTTGAAAATTCAAATTTCTTTGGCAACCAAATAATATTACGTGTAATATCTGCCGCAACTAAACTACTATTAGTCTTTCGATTTATATGTCTAACCCCATCTAAAAATGTATCATCGAGGTTAAACTTTTGTTTTAAATAGTCATAGATTAGTTTATTTTGGTTTTCAGGATCGCGGATATCACCTATATCTATTTTCTTTGAGGTCGAGCGTTTATGAGCAAGATCGTTAGTTTTTTGTATTACTACTTCAACAACATTATATTTTGTCTTGAAGTCTGCAAGTATTAAATTAACTACATCAGATTCAGTATCTTTAACTCTTATACGTAAATGTACATTTTTAGGTAAATTATCATACGAAGTATGTTTACCATTGTCTATATCTAATGTATAAAAACAATGGTCATTTTGTATCTGAATAAACTGTGATGACTTATCTTTTAAGTTCCAAACTAATATTCCGTGTTCTAATCCTTCTGCATGGTTTTGTTGAATTAAACTGCCGGCATATGCTATTGTCTTTTTAGAATCTAAATATTGTACTTTATGTATATCTCCTAACAATACTAAATCATATCCTGAAAACGTATCGTTATTTACATGTTTATTTTCTAATCTAAAACCTACGTCAGTAAAAGCATTATCTACAGATCCATGGTGTAATGCGATTTTATAAGGAGCCGTAAATGAATCTGCTTTGATATAATCTACTGCTTTATCGAATACTGACATTACGGCAAAATGTTTATCGGCAATCTCATAAACGCCGGAGTCTTTTAAATAAAATAAGTTAGGATGTTTGAGGGCATTTACAATTGGACTTAAAGCATCTAATCTATTTTTATTATTTAAGTTACAATCATGATTTCCAGTAATTAAAATGGTAGGTAATTCGTCTGCCATCATTTTAAAAAATTCCTGAACGGCTTGAATTAATTCCGGAGTCATATCCGTTTTAGCATGTACTATATCTCCTGCAAGATAAATTACGCTATTAGGAGTTTTTGTCGATGAAATATATTCTTTTAAACGAGTAAATACTTCTTTATATTCAGAATGTCGTTTTAAATTTCTAATATGTACGTCTGCAATATGATAAATTTTATCAATATTGTTTAATCCTATGTCTATTTTTGTCATAATGCTAACTTTAAAGATATTAAATCTGCAAATGAAAATGGCTCTGTATCTTGTATAATACTTTTCATTTTAATAAATCCTATATCCGAAGGATCTTTTTCATTTAAATTAACAAAGTATACTACAATACCATTGTTAATAAAATATTCTGCGTGCTCTAGAGCCTGTTTTTGAGCATCTTTATCTAAACAAATATATAACTCTTTTACGTTATATTGTATAATTTTCTTTTTTAAATCTTCGCTAATCGTTTTACCGAATAACGGAATTGCATTTCTTTTAATTGCTATAGCATCGAATGCGCCTTCAACTAAAACTAAAGGCAAATCCCAACTAATTAAATTTTCAAAGCCAACTATATTCTTACTTACTTCAGGATTTTTGTATCTAAAAGATTCTGCATCATAATACGTTCTTGATACAAAATAATTTAATTTACCATTAGCATCATATGAAGGTATAATAATTTTTTTAGCATATTCTCCATCCTCGCAATATCCTATATTGTATTTAATTATATCATGAGCTGTCAAGCCTCGTTTTTTAAGTAGATAGAATAGAGCATTCTTATATTCTACAGAAGGACGTTTAATATATAAAGGATGAAATTCTGCAGGTAATTTAACTTGTTCTGAAGTGTCTTGAATATTGACTTTTGTAGGAGATATTTGAAGTATACGATATAATTCAGTAAACTTTTGTTTATCTGCATTTAGTGCTTTTAATAAAGTAGTTATCTTTTTACCTGCTTTATTACATACCCAACAGTGCCAAGGATTTTCTAATTTATCGTTTGTAAATAACTGTACTTCTAACTTCTTTTTTTGTGTATTACAAAACGGGCAATGAAAAGCTGCATTACCTTTATTGGTAGATTTTGCTTTGCCCAAAACAGATTGAAGTAATTCTAATAGCCTAGTATTTTCCATATTTGATTCTAATATATAGAAAATCTATTGTTATTCAAACCAAGAATCAGGAATTGTTTTCTCAGCCCAAGGAATACCTATTTTATCAGCATAATCACCATAAGTAGTTTTAGAATTTTTAGAAATTTTATTTTTAGCATTTTGAAATAAAATTCGTATGTCTAATTCCGGATGCTGTTCTTTTACAAGTTTAAGTTTTTTTCGATCGGCAGTTACCCAACGTCCTTTTGTTTCAATATATAGAATACGATCTTCTGATTTTTTTATTTTAAAATCCGGCGTATATTTATGTAACGATTCTGGAATTGTATATGTGATTTTTTCTTCTTCGTAACCAAAATTAACTTTTTTATCTGTTAATTCATTAGCTATTTTTTCTTCTAAACCACTTTTAAAACCGTATTTTTTTGCAACTGCTTCTTTTGATAGCTTTTTTCTTTTCATGTTATTGATCGAATCTTACGATTATGTTTAAATCTACATTACTGCGTTTTTTAATAGGGCCGCCTAATTTACCTATTGCTAATAATTCTGCATTTTCATTATATAAACCAATTGTAGTTATATACGGGCCGAATTCATCGTTATATATAAATTCCTTAGGTAATTGACCATTTTCAGAATCTTGAGCTATAGAAGGATTTAAAGTAAAATTAAATTCTTCTTCATTAATTCTGCAAAGTACTTCGTTTTCGTATAATGTTAATGTTGAGTTCCAGGATAATGTAATAGAATTAATATCTATTGTATCTGTAGTAGTTACATATGCGGAAGTCGAGTTATCGTATAAAGATGCTTGCAAAAATAAATTATCCGTATTACCCGAATATATACTACCATATTTTGTATCGGGAGATGATATTACAATAATTCCTTCTTTATAAAAGATTTTACCTACGTTAGGAGAATTAGTATGATTATAACTACTACCGTATAAATAACCTACTTCTGTACTCGTTAAAAATGTATTATAAAATTGAACTTCATCAATTCTTCCTTCAAAAGAAGCCCAAGGAGCGTTATCATTATGTATATCTAATCCTTTACACCCTATAAAAATATCAGCGTCATTTTTAATATTCACTAAATTAACGGTTTCCGAATCTGCTAAATTTCCATTAACCCATAATTGATATACTGAACCTGATTTTTGAAAAACTACATGGCATTCATCTCCGTTAGTTAGTGGTGTGTTATATGTCAATGTTTTTAATGTAGACCCGTCCCCTACTTGAGCAGATAGCGTACCTCCTTGCGTTACGTAAATATCATACGGTGTTATATTATTATTTGGTCTCCATATATTACCTGCAGTACGTCGACCTGATGAATTTATTAATTGATAATTTCTAGCTAGGCTTCTTTTAGATATTAAATGAGAATTTTTTCCATGCCCCGGTGTAATATCATCAATTTTAAACCAAAGTGAAATAGCATAGTTATCTAATGTACGTGGATTAAAATAAGAAGGCGTGCCATCGATTCGTACATAACTTTGAGATAAATAAATACTATTTCCATATGGCATAGTAGATATCCCACCTACGATAAACGAAGCAGATTTAATTGTATTATATGTTGTAATTTCTGTTGGGTATCGTGGATCGCTAGTTATAGAATCAGTATCGAAACTTAATCGTAAAATTCTATTATCTAATTTAAATGCTGCGTTTACTTGAGTATCTATTAAATTACCTTTTCCATCATCCGTTAATATAAATGTACCCGCATCAACTGATGAAATACTAATTTGCATAGATCCGGGTTTTATTTCTTCTCCAAATTTAGATTGAGGAATTGATATTACGGTAGCTTGCGATTGCAATTCACATGACCCCGAAGGATTTAATACATGTTCAATATTATTATAGGATTTAATATTACTAGGTACATCTGGTTTAAATGTCGTTCCTGACCATAAATCTAAATTATCACTTTTATTAATAAATGGTTTAGCATGGCCTCCAAAATTAATTTGGCCGTTATAGTTATTAAAATATTGATGTTTTATGCTATGCCATACCACACCAGTTGGAATAAATTTATATGTAGAATTTAATAATTTTGAAGATAAATCTAAATCTGTTTCTTCGAAAAAATCTATAGGCATTAATCCATCAGAAAAATTTGAAGGGGTCGGCTGAATGGCTGATAATAAAAATATACTTTGAGATGTTAATTCTGAATACTTCTTATTAGCTGTGCCGGTATACTCCCAACTTTTATATACTTTAAAAGTAGTTATTGTTTGATCTTCAGGAGGAATAGTTTTAAATACAGACATTATATAGTTCTTTTATATAAATATTCGAATATGAAAAATCCCCTATTTTACAGGGGACTTTCATTTTTCAATTGATATTAAACATTAATTAAAAATCTAATTTAACTTTTATCAATGCTTCATTTTGAAATGATTTTTGAATTGGCTGGCTTAATTTAGCAACAGCTAATAATTCTTGATTGTCGTTATACATTCCAACTGTAGTAATATAAACTTTAGGATCTCCAATAAATGTAGCTTGAGAAAATTCTCCTACAGAGCCTGTAGTAAAGGAAGGATTATTAGAAAAATTATATTCGCCATTTTTAACCCTTACAAAATAATGGGTACTATTAATTACTTCTTGATTTCGAGCTTGAAATGTATATGTAGAAGAATTTAAACTCATTGCACCTGATATCGCCGTATATAATTTCCATGCATTATCGCCTGCAATGCCCGAACCGGTTACCGTATTAAATGATGATGATGCATTAAGCATATTACCGTCTAATACTAACATTCCCATATCTGGATATGCTAATCCGTAATATACATAATCGTTATTAACTACATAACCTCCCTGGGTTAATGTTCCTGAAATAATATTATAAACCCGGCCGGCCGCTGCAAATCCAACGGCTTGATCAGTATCTCCTGAATCGTCTATAAATGTTAATACTTTGGGAGAAGCGGCGAGAGTTACATTTGACCCTGTATGTACGTTATTAGGTACCGCATCACCGTTTAATTGAGCTAAACTAAATTGCCAATTACCCGGATCTAATCTATCACGTAATCTGGATCGATCAAAATTAATTACATAAATTAAATCAGAATTTCCTGCAGTACCAAATGTAAACACAGAATCTCCTGGATTGAGCAATAATTGTTTATATTGTGAATATACTGCTTTTGTAGCACTATCGTTTAATTGCCCCGCTGAATAACTACCACTACCTAATCTATGACCGTATGCAACTGAAAATTGCGCTGCTGCTGTGCTAGTAGCTCCTGGATTATCTTTATATACGGCATAATAATATTGTTTCGATGTTGAACTTTGTACAGAAGAAGTATACATACTTGATATGCTTCCAGAATTATTAGCAAATAATCCCGTAGTAACTAAGGTTTTTTGATTAGATACAACATCCGTAGCCATGTTAAACGGCGTAAAAATTCTTCCCGATCCTGCAAGTTGTGTTTGATTTATTTGATTTGCAACTATTTGTTGCGCAATCGCATTCGCTCGAGTTTGAATCGCTGCTTCTAATTCGCTAGCGGTAGTAGTTTCTGATATCGCTCCTACACGAAGTGCGGATGCAGCTCCTGCCATCGAATCGCTAGATAGATTATCTCCTATTGCCATATTATTTCTTTTTTATTTATATACTTGTTTATAATGAGGAATCTAATGCATTAGTTCCTATAGCCGTAGCTATTGTAGTTTTTCTTACCGTTACATTAACTACTACTCTTCCACCAGTTTCATTACCTACGATTGTTAATGTAGTAGATTTGTCTGATACCAATTGTTGTTTTGCCGTCAACCTAAATTCTAATCCCACTGCAGAAACGCTTTGATTTGTATCGCCGTAGAAAGAAGGTAATGTAGGTTGAGCCGTATTCGTAATTGATACTGCGCGGGTTACTGTTAATGTAGCTACATCCGAATCTGCTAATATCGCTGTATATCCATATGTATTATTTGCTTGGTCGTAATTAACCGTCGATGGCGTAATTACTGTATTTTGGCCTGGTCCATATAATATAATCGATGATTGGCCTACTTGAATTACTGGAATTCTTGCAGTTTTTCTAGGTAATGTAACTAATTTATATTTCATCGCCTGGCTTTCATCCGGTAATGCTTCTACTAAAGGCATATTTTCAATAATAATACCGTAATAAGAACTTCCCAACGGATGTGCCGGATTCCATAAATTATAATCTATTTCATCGTCCGCTAAAGCAAATTGTGTAATATTAAATGAATCTCGTCCTTTTGCTAAAAGTTCGCGACCTTTTTTAGTTAAAATTGCATCAACTGTTATTGAGCTATTATCTAAATATCCCATGATTTATATACCTTTTAAATAAATATACGAATGTTTAATTTTTAATTTTAATCTTGAGGCGTTGGCGAAGTTGTTTCAGATACTCGACCTGTTCCGGAAGAAAAATCTCGAGATGTTATTTGTCTTACGGGTAATCCGCTTGTATTAGCACGTGCGGTAGTAACTGTATTATTAGAAAATACTATTTGATTTTGGTTCACTTTCGTTATTTTAACTACTGGGCCTCCGTCTGTAGTTTCTGTACTATTTGCATTTATACTTGTTCCTACTAATTTACAACCTTTAAATTTTAATCTTTGAATCGATAATGGAATAAATTGATGCTTATCTGTAACATCAAACGGGGCAATTCTATATTCTACATACCACGGATTTTCGTATACAGGATTTTCTGTTTTTACAAACGCTACTCGAACTGCTCCATTTGCTTCCAATTGAGCCATTGTAGATGCGATACTAAATGAATTTCTTAAAGTATTATATGTATCTACATAAGATTTCGTAATTAATCCATCTACTACATAAGTACCGTAAAAATTAAATTGATACGCAGCCCCGTAGGTTTTTTTTAAAAGATACCGAAGAGTGTCGGTAGCCCGTTGACGACCTTCTATAGAATCTCCATACCGTCTAAATATTTGATATAAGGCTCCGCCTTGCTGTTGTGGTAATAATGGCATAAATATCTTTTTTTATATAAATATTTTAATCGGTTAAATTTTATTCTGGTAAAGACGCTCCACCTGGATTTACAGGTACTACCTCGATGGAATCATCTAAATATGCATATAAATTAGGTATACTACCCGACGCTGTATTTAATACATATGTACTTCCTGTAATTTCATATCTAGCAGTAATTACTATAGTTTGTATAGGCTCGTATGTATTAGATTGTAAACTTCCTGTACGTAATGACCCGTATTTATCGAATACTAGACCGCCTACTTTATATTGGCCTACGTATCTATTCTCGTACCAAGAAGATCCTAACAAATTTAAATTATTATTAACTATAATATCAATTTCAGAATTAATCGGATATATTTCTCCACCGGGCGTTAAAGTTTCATTAATATCTACAATTCCCTGAGTTTGTATTGGAAAATTACTACTAATTGCCGGAGCCGGATCGTCTAAATTGCCTTCATATGTTATATAAAATGCTTCTTGAGATTTTATCGGTGCATCAATTTCTGCATGTACATTTGCCATACTATCATCTATAGTAGGTTTTGTAGTTCTAAAACGTTTACGTTCTAATGCATTTGGTTCGATTAAAAATCCATCAACTACATTAGCTCTAAACGGAAGCATATCTTTTATATATCTAAAGATTGTAGTATCGTAAATAGATAATGCTCTAAAAAATGCTTCGAAATCATTTTTATTATCGTATTTTTTCCAATAATCAGCCGCAAAATCTTCTAACTCCGGATAATGTTCATTATATATATCAGCAGGATTACCTATATAGTCATCAATTTCATAATAACCTAATTGATTAAAAATATCTTCGTTAATCGAATCTTGAGGAGAAAAATAAATTCCTATTTTACTTGAATCGATAGAAAATTTATCAAATGAACTAGCTTCTACTCTTTTATATGGACTTAAAAATCCTGTTAAAGAATTTTGTTCAATTCGAACTTTATTTGTATATAAAGAATTTCCGCCCAATGATGGTGATGGTGTATAATATGTTTCTTCAAATGCATCGAATACTTCACTTATTATTGACCCGGACGCATTTACTAACCAAATAGCTCCTCCTAAATTAGGAGTCGTTGATATAAATTTATACGCATCTACTGTTTGGTTTGGATGCGAACTATATTGTAATGAAGCAGTATTGTAACCAAACGAACTAGTTTCAAATACGTATTTATTAGATAAAGTATACCGCTGAACTAATCGATTATATGGTTCTAGAGCTTCGTTACCTGTTAATGCACCTCTATTAACGTTATATGTATATGTATTAGGCGATAATGTATGTTCATTTAACGAAGCAGTATTTAATGACCCACTCCATAAACGTATCTCTTGAATATGTACACGTAAACTTCCAGAAACGAATGTACTATTAATCGTTACATTGCCTGGGTTTCCCCATCTTACAGCGGGCATTGTAGATGCTTGATTAATACCGGTTGTAGTGTCAAACAGTACTGTACTACTAACTGTTGCAGATCCCGATTCTACTATTTTACCGTATTTGCCTTTGCGATATTTTAATACGGTATTTGATCCGTTTTGTTCTAAATAAAGTAAATTAAAATCATTATCAAATATATTAATGTTTGATATTGTAGACTGGGTGCCGGACGTTCTTAACGTTAAAGTACCTTCAGTATCCGTAGAACTTTCTTTTTTAATCGTTACCGCTAATGCCGGCGCGGTAGTAACTGAAGTATTGTTTGTATATGGTATTGTAGGATTATAGCTAAATAAATTATATTCCGTGCCAATATCATACGTTTCTTCATCATCTGTTCTAAATCTAAATTCTATAGCATTTACATTTTTTGAAAATTTATTATTAGTTTTTGAAGGTATTATTTGTAAGTAATTATTATATAAGCCAGTATTTAATTTATATGCAAATGCAAATTTATCGTGTATATATTCTGGATAATGTGACGATTCTTCTATAAATGTAGATGGTCCTCCAAATTCTTTTATAGTTAATAAAGTACTTGGAATACCGAAACAAGATAATAATGCTTTAATAGAACGTTCCGTTCCTTTTGTTTTTAGTAAATAAGGTAAATTGTTTAATAAACGTCTCCAATATTCTTGAGTAACTTGCCTATCCGGTAATGAATAAACTCCGTTAACTCCTTCCTGACTTAATGATCCGGAATTATCCGTACCGTAAATATATTTCCATAATTCCGAGGTAGATCGTCCGTTATATAACTGTAATCCTAAAGATTTTGCTGCGTGATAAATTAAATCATTAGACATTCCATCTTGCGGATGTTCTTCTCGAGAAAATATTTTAGACATATGATTTATATACGTCCAAATAATATCGTAATGATGACCTAACATATCAACAAATAAATTAAAATCTTCATTACCTTCGGTCATTCGAATATGTAAAGGAACTGATTTTAATAATCTATGTACATTATCATGATCGTATATAGTAGCCTGTTCTAATAAATCATTATAATAATCTTGAGCAATACTTTGCGAAATTCTATATAACATTCCGAATTGGCTATACGGATCATAAGAATTATTTGTATTAGATAGTTTAGGCCATGGGTCTATACTATATGATACATGTGTATATAACTGCAAACTACCCGAATCATAAAACAAATATTTTTCAAAATTATCAAATGTAGATACTACCGCATTACGTTTTGTATATAACGGTGTTAGATTAGTAGATAATGATCCTGACAGAGTCGTGATTCTGTCAGAATAATATTCTATTAATTCTAATTTATATTTGAAATTTTTTACACGCTCGACAGCCGAACTAAAATGTACAAAGTTTTCAAATTCTCCAAAATTAATATTTAATGGAATTCCTTGTAAACTTCCAGAAAAGTAATTATCAATTAACTTTTGCGAAGTCGTTAAATTTGCATCTAATAATTCATTCCAATTTTTATATTCAGTAGGAATACTTTGTTTTGAATATGCATCTACATTAAAATTTGCCGGACGTAATTGATTGTATTGTATTGGATCTGATTTATCAATTAAATAAACTGTATCCGTATACGGTTCTCTATATTCGTTACTAACAAATAAAGATGTTTTTTCCGTAATTTCTGGGTCTAACGGTTTATATAATTTAAAAACGATATTGTAATAATCGCTATCTCCTATTAAATCTAATAATGTAATATTCGGACCGCTTTCTATAAAAGACCAATTTTCGTATTGTCCTTGACCTAACGTAGTTGAATCTATTAATTTAGGCTGCGGAAGTCCGTTACCTCCTAATTCAATATAAGGATATGCCTTACGTATTTCTTTACCCGTAGAATCAAATCGCGAGCTTTCAAGATATTTAGCAAATTCAAACAATAAAGTATCATTTAAATTAAATGAACGTTTTTTATTATTTTGAATTATATAATATTGCCCTAATTTTCCGTTTTTACTACGATCCCGTAATAAACTACCTTCAACCCAACTTTTATAAAATGTACCATCTGAGTTTTGTATTGCCTGGCCTTCTAGATTATATTTTAAAAATATTTCATCTTCTGTTAGACCCGGATATTTGTTAATATATGATTGAGGTATAGATTCCCTAATAATATCGCTTAAATCATATTTTGGTTCAATTTTAAAATTAACAACGGGATAAATTCTGTTATTGCCGAAGTTTAATATGATCGGCGCTGCAATTCCCTCTTTATGAAATTTATAACGTAATTCTAGTAACTGTTGAAGATATGGTAAAAATGCTTTAGGAATTGAAACTTTGATTTCTGTTTTAGATTGCGAAATTTCTTTTACCCAAACATTTTTTTCGTTTATATTTCCTAATATCGTATCAAAAAAGTTAATAATTACTTTATATTGACCCCTCTTAATATTTAGCTTATTAAGCTCATTTTTAAGGTCTATTTGAACGTTATATGACGGTCTTTTATTATCTGCTATATTAGATGATGGCGTAAATACAAGTGCATGATTGCCCGTTAAATACGTTCCATCGGGAGTATACACATGCACTTCGAAATTATCGCGAGCGTCCGATCGTAAGGAAGATACTTCAAAAATTTCTTGCAGAAGTAAATCTTTATCGATTTGATCGATACGTTCAGCATTTAAATTTGACGTTGATTTAATTATATCTTGTGAATTTGAATATTGCATATTATACTATTGTTGGAATTAAATTATTTAAGTACTGAATGAGTATTGCATCTGGTTGGGTAGAATTACTCGTAAATGCAATTAATCGTCCGTCGTTCCAAATATTAACTTTTAAATAAATAGGATCGTCATACTTATATTGAGTGCCCGGATTTAATGTTATATTTCCAGCTTTTAAGATTTGACTCACAGATAAATTTTGAGTAGTATATCCCGTACGGTATATTTGCGATACTTGTATGTTTTCAAATCCCGTTTGTTTTAATATTCGTACGATATCTGTAAATCCGTCTCGGAATGTAATAGTTTGGGGAACTGTAAGTGTGCCCGCTTTATATGTTAATAAAGTTACGGTTGAATTTTTATCTATATCGTCACCAAATGCGGGTGTTGAACTTCTTACTTTATTAAATAAATTACCGTCATTAGTTAATATTAAATTTAAAACGGAAATATTAGTACGGGGTATTCCTAAAGCCGTAAGAGTATTAATAGCATCCGTATCTTTTGAATTTACTACATTAGGCATTTTTTTAATATATCGAACAATTACAGTTAATTGATCTTCCGGTGCTTGATAATATTCGTCGTTAACATCATTCGCTATCTTTGCGGCCAATTTAAATACATGCTCGGGCTTATCTAACGATAATTCTATCTTTCTATATGCATTTAATAAATTCGTACCGGTTTTATTAAAGTCCGTAGTCGTAAATGCATCTTGAGCAGGATCATTTGTATGTTTAAACATTACTTTAAAGTTGTCGACTGTTTGCTGTGAACCTGCAATTTTAAATCTTGCCCAAACATTTGCAAGAGGGCCATATGGATCTTTAATAGGTAATGTAGGTTTATTCTGATAATATGTATCTCCTTCTCCCTCCCATACTTCAACTCTATTTACAATACCTTCTGCAGATGCTATTTGTAATTGTAATTGAACTGTTAATTCTTCTTCTGTAGGTATTGCATTTGTTGTAGTAATAATCAACGGATTCGGAACATTAAGCCATTTTGCAATTAAACGTTTACCGTTTAAATTTATTGGTGGAGGTGGCGGAGTTAATGTGTTTTTAACTAAATCAAAATTAGTAAAAGGCATACCGGATGGAATATCGTCTAATACATCTTGGGATACGTCTAATAAATCAGGAATTAATTGACCAGTACCTGAAGGTTTAACCTTTCCTATAGCTCTTGCTGTTATATTAAGTAATTCTTCATTAAAATTAAAAAATCGTTTTTTTCCATTTTCCATTATATAATAGAATCCTAGGGCGTCTCGATCTCTTAATAGCGTATTATCTGCAAATATTCTTGGTTTTTTATTATCTGCCGATGCCGCATTTGCAATTGCGTCATTAATAATACCAGCAACATCAATCGATGCAGCTGCACTTCCTGAAGATACAGTACTTAATGTAGTAGATAAATTATCAAGGGTCTGATTTAAATTATCTATTATTTGATCTTTTACGACTATTTGATTTTGTAAATCTATAATTGTACCTGTTTGATCTACTGTATTAGTTTGCTGCTCGTCTGGTACTGTTATTTCTGGGTCTAAAAATTCTTCAAACTGCGTTTTTAAAACGTTATTAAATGACAACAATTTATATCTTGTATTAACTAAATTAATAACTAACCGTTCAGTATCTATATTAGAACTATTCGAGTCTACCATTAATGTACCATAGGAATTTCTGATATATTGAATAGCTTTACCAGGATTAGTTTGGTCTAGTAAATATTCTTTAGTTAATATTTTACTTTTATCTATACGAAATTCTTTTGGTTCCATTAGTCAATAACTTTAAAAATATAATCATTTGATGTATAATATTCAGTACTATCACTATATATTACTTTAAATTCGAATTTATACCATCTTTCCGGATATAACGGCGATGTCCAAAAATCAAAATAACTACCCGATACATCTGCACTAAGTTTTGTATATTCGCTATACGGAACTATTACATCCATAGTATGTCCATCAATTAATTGATAATACGATGCACTAGGTAATGATTTGTTTACTGCATATTCATTTGTTTGTGTAAATGACGGTCTAGGATATTTCGGACGAGTTCCTAGATATAATCTATGTTTTTGATTTTCTTTATATTCGGACTTAAAATTTTTAACGTATATAATAGGCTGTTCTCTAAACGTAAATTCTCCTAAAGACGTACTATATGAACCTGTATTCCAACATAAATGTAATTGAGGACTAAATACTGTTTTTGTATTAGATGAATAATAACTTATATTAGTATTAGGAAATGATTCTTGATTATACGAACTAGACTCAAACTTTAAAATAAATCCGTCATTTACAGTCGTGCCATTATACCAACTTTTAATTTGTTCCGTTACATCGATTTGCAAATCTGCATCGTCTTCATATGTAAAAGATGCAGATGAATATGTAGTAGTATACCAATTTCCTCCACCTTCATTATTATTATACCAAAATTTTCCCGTGTCGGCGGATGCAGTAGACCAATATGACGCGGTCGCCCCATTTTTTGATTTCCATGTTACGCCATCCATAATTTCTTGACCATATCGTCTACCGGTACCATTTGTCCAAGAGCCGGATGCCATATATGCTTGTATGGTATAATCAAAAGGTAGTTCGCTTTGCGCTGCTACATACAAATTTAATAAAAACTTACAATCATTTATATTAACGTTATTAGATAAAATAAACGAACTAATTTCATTTGTTTTAAATTTTATTAATATTCTAGATTCATAATAATTTGTGTATGCTCTAGAAGCACTATTAATAGCATATGGACGTTTTTGTAGTTCCAATATTTCATCTAACCCCGTATTTGTATTAGGAGCAATTTCATATATTGTAGAATCCTTTTCAGGAAAAAATGCATGTATCATATATTAACCACTTTTCCTATGATATCTAAATCTGGATATCTAATTTCAAATATTGATGGATCCAAAGACGTATAAATAATCCCGTCTCTAGTAGCCTCTTTTATATTATATACATTTCCAGAATACCCTGATAATGTTTCGTATAAATTTACTATTTTAATATTTTTTACTGTTTGTACGCCTTCTACTTTGTCTAAATCCACATATAGCTTAGACATTATAATTGGCTGTCCTATTTTCCATTTATTTATATCAAATGTTTCTTTAAGTTTTGATATACATTTAAATATTACTTCATTAGAGTTATATTCTGGTAACGTAACTATATCAAATAACACGCCTATGTTTATTATAAAAGCATCTTTAATGTTAATAGCATCCGTTAACATTCTATACTGTTTCATATACGTTTGCAAGTTTTCTTTAATTGCAGGATTTAACGCAGTTAGTTTTCCAGTATCAGTATATCCTAAAGTATATAAATTTAATGCTAATGGATTAGGTACTCTATCTTTTGATCCTATTTCTAAATTAAGGTTATCATCTTTAGTAATATAGGCCTTTGCAATTGCACCGAATTTCGGAGGCATTGCATATGCTCTAACTAAATAATCTTCTTTTGTAACCGCTCTTTGCTGAGATGCGAACATCGATAATGCATTCTGCCGAATTTCGTCGACGGTTTCGGAAGATTTTCCTCCGGATGCCGGTTTCGAATTATTTACAGCTAAAGAATTTTTAACGTAAGATACTAGAGCGGAATCTAAATTTTCGTCGTCTAATGTAAATTCTCTTTGAACTATTTCTGTAAGAGTATTTGCTTGTATATTACTTTCTAATCCGCCTCCTGTAGTATATCGTACAGTTAATGTAGTATTAGAAGGTGCTAATCCATATGTTTTTGTATATACAAAATTCGAAGGATCTATAGGAAAATCAAACTGTTTTTGAAGACCTAACAATGCAGAACCAATATTATCAGGATTAGGTATTAATTCTTCATCGGAAATATCACTAACACCACTTCCAAATTGTATTTCTAAATCTCCTATTGAATTAAACTTAGTAATAAATCTCCTAGGAACTTTTTTAGTTTTTAATAAATACGGTGCAGTATCTGCATAAACATATAAATCCGGATCATTTTCTCTTACATTCGATACCGGCTCTAAAATAATATCTTGAGCTAAAAACGGTACTTCGTACCACGTATTATCATCCGAATCTTTTATATCTAAAACTTCTATAATATTATGAGCGTCTTCTTCTATAAGAATTTTATCATATCGACGGGCTTTACTAAATTCATACGTTTTAGTTTGTACATTACCCGCGATTGCTTTTACGGTCTTTTTAAGTAAATAAAATTCTGGATCTTTTGTACTACTATTAATTTGATATACTGTAGTTTCTCTAGGAGATAAACTTGAAGAATATGCAAAATTAACTGGTTCTAACGTTCTAAATTCTATTCCTTTTTCCGTAGCTACGCGCATTCCTTGATTAACTGTTAATGCAAACCGATAATCGGGTTCATATATTCCATCCAAATCTGGATCTATTGAAGGGACTATGATATATACATCCAAATCTACAACTGCAGGAACTATATTTTTTGTTTTATATCCCAATGTACGTGCGATAGATAATATATTAGCTTTTCCGCGCGATTCTTGTAATAAAGATTCTTTAAATTGATAATCAGTATAATATGATAATACATCTCCTACATATGATGACATTTCCATTATCATCATACCCGGCGACGATTCATTAAAATCGTTATATGTATTAGGAAAGTATGTTTTAGTAAAATCGATTAAATTTTCTCTAAATTGTGCAAAATCTTTACCTAAATAATTTATTTCTTTTTTGTTCATATTATTCTTCAATTATTTGTATTGTCGATGGAGTATATAATACTGTTATAGGTATATTCGCTCCTTCAGCTGTCACTCTTATTAATAAACGAACATATACTCCTTGTTCAGCCATACCGTTTACGGTACCATAAAATCCTTCTACTTCTAAATCTTCTAAAATTATATACGGTAACCAATATTCTATAGCTCTTTTTATTGTTTGTTCTATTCTATTTAATAAACTCGTAGTAAGCTGCTCAAATAAAGATTTTTGTATATTCGTGCCAAACATCGGTTGCATAGGTCGTTCACCCATACTTGTTAACAATAAATTCTTTAAATTACTAATAGCTTGATCTTGGGTAGTATACGACAATTTAAATAACGATCCATCGGAGTCGGTCATTGGTAACATTATACCTACGGCAACATCCGGTTCTAAATCTATTGGATTTATTTTTCGTATGTTAGTTGGCATTATTAATTACCTTTTTTCTTATTAATAGCTTTCATTAAAGATCGATAATCTCTAGTTAAAGCACTTTTTACTTCTTCTGGTACTGCATTTGGATTGATTCCATCTGGCGTAGCATCTATTTTTTTATTATCTACAAATTTCGGAGACCCCATTACAGAAGAATATTTATTATTCATTTCCATTGTAGGCCATTCATTAAAATCGTTATAATTTTGTTCAGTGGGAATAGACACCCCTGATGCCGCGGTCTCATTTAATAAACTATTTAATAAAGGATCTTTAGTAAATTGTTTAAGAGTAGGTTGTTTTTTAGGTTTATAGTTATACTCCGGTTTAGGCGCAGCTACTACAGATTCAATTAAATTATCCGTAGACACATCTCTTAATGCTTCCTTAACTGCAGATTTAACTTCTTCCTTAATAATTTTTCTTAATACCTGTACAAATTCTTTAGTATTCATGGTAAGATATCTTTTTAAATAATTATACTGAAAAGTAATTATTTAGTTTTAGATATCTGGCTAAGTAAGGTTTGTATTTGTCCTTGTAATTGCGCTACCTGTGCCCAATTAGGATTTCCTGTTAATGGGCCTGAAGGGCCTACCCCCGTAGCTACGAAACATGCTCCTAATGCATTAATTAAATTGTTCATCCAGGTAGCCCATTTTTGCCCGAAAATAAGAGGTTCAATTGCTTGTGCACCTAAATGTATAACAGGACTATCTACCGTAAATTTTGATTGAGCATCTATTGCTACTTTATCTGCGGCAATATGTACTCCTTTTTTAGCATACGCTAAAATATCTTCCTGTTGAGCATTTAAAATTATTCTACCCGAACTTAAAAGTATTTGATTTTTTTCATATTTATCCTGAATACCTACTTCATCAGAAGCTTTTTTAGCATTAGATGCGGGTTTTACTGGAAGTTTTTGTGTCGATGATAATATAATCATACTATCATCTTTTTCCAAATCTTCTGTATAAAATTTATTACCCGGTCCTTTAAATTTACTGTTACGTAACACCGTTATAGGATCTCCTGCCGAGCCTTGCTCCCATATAGCAGGTTTTTTAAAAATTCCTTTATTTTTTTGAGTCGAAGAAAATCTTAAAGATTGTCCGTACCGTCCTTCAAAAATTACATCGCCGACATAATGCTGTATAAACGATGCATTACTATCTTCAAAAAAGTTTTTATCCGGAGATGGCGGTGGATCTCCTTGATTTGCACCCGCGGCAGTGGCAGCTATATTTGCCCCGGATCTTGTAACCTTGCCGGCGGTAGGCACGCTATTATGATTAATTAATCCTTGAACGTTAACAATATCCATATAATATACATTAGCATTCGGAGTCATTGCAGCTATTGCAGGAGACGGTCCTGCAAGTAACATTACGATTTCTCCTTGCAAAGGTACTCTACGAACATATGGACTTAAAGGTTTTGCAAGAAATGAAGATGCATCACCGTAATCAGATCCGACGCTAGGATCTAAACCTTTACAACGTACTCCTTGAAAAATGTTAGGATTATTATCTTCGTATTCTACTTTAACTACTTCCGCAAATCCTATTTGAAATGGCTGTCCGTTTGATTGAAAATTTTTCATTGATCTTCTCCCGTATCCAATTGTTTTGGATCAATAGCTAAATCAATAATTTTAGCGTTAATATCTAAATCGGAATTTTCTATTGTATTTAGTTCTGCTAATAATTGCTGCTTTTCTTCTTCACTTAACATATACGGAGACCCCGTCGATTCTTGTGCGCGAGCATTTGAAGAAATTAATCTTTGAACGACAGCGGCCAATTTAACTAAATGCTCGTCATTTTTAACGCCTACTTCTAAATATTCTTTAATAAGAGGTACTATTAATGTTGCATCCCCTACATTTTTAATGAGTGGTTTTAATTCTGCAATCAGTAAATTAATTTGACGTTCTTTCTTTTTTGAATTGTCATAAACGTCTTTCATTAATTCGGAAAATGTTTTTCCTTTAAATAATTCTATATCAAAGTCTGTCATCAAAAATAATTATCCATTATAACTTCTTTTTGGGTTAAAACTGCAGGATTAATATTTCCTGTAATTTTATATTCCTGATAAAGCAGAAAATACATCTTTTTTAATTGATTAACAATTTTAGTTATATATTGTGTACGCATTCCCGTACGCTCTCGTATTAAAATGTATAACGCTTTTTTATTATATTCTTCGATATTTTCTCGTTGTTTAAAAAGTTCTAATATAGAATCTGCTACTTGGATTTCTTCTTTTGTTTTAAATAATACATTCAAATTTAAATCTATATATTCTATAAATTCGTCCATAAATTCTTTTTTATGTTCGATATCAGTTTCTCTAATTATTTCATTAACTACTTTTCTATGAGAATCTACAACTTCTAAAGCGTCCGTGTTTTTAAACCTATTATAGTTATTATTATTATGATTAATCAAATAATTTTTTGCTACTATACTAAAATACGAAAATGCTTTTCCTTTTCCTTGCGTGTATTTATGTATTTTTTCATTTAAAAACGCTACTACTTCATGTTTTACATCTTCATATGGAATATCGAAATGATAAAATTTAAATGTATGAATAATATTTTCAGCTAATTTATCAAAGGGATATTTAATAAATTGATCGTAAATTTTATTACGTTCCATTAACGATGTTGTTAAATTATACTGAACTATCGCGTTTTCTGTTTCTTCAGTAAAATAATTCTTTTTACTTTTCTTTTTGCCCATGTTATTTTAAAAAATTACGAATTTCATCTTGCAATCCTTTTAGCTCTTTAAAAAAGAAACCAACTTCATCATCAGATTCAAACGAACCTTTTGAATCAATTTCTTTTAATTTTTGATTAGCATCATTAATAACTTCTTCGAAAGAAACCATTTTATTGTACATTACCTCATATTCGTCGGCTAACGTATTATAATTTTCTTCTAACTGTTCGTTTCTTTTTAATAAACTTACGTTAACGTAAATACTAATTCCTAAAAGGATTGCAAGTAAAATTATAGATAAAATCATATTATTTGAATAATTCGTCAAACATATTTTTTAAGTTATTATCTACTACAGGATTATTAACTTTTTTCGTACTATGTTTGGTTGATACTGTTACTACTTGTGTTTTTTCGTTTTTATTATGATCTTCAACTAATGTAGCTAAATGATCTGCATGATGCAGTAATATAGGTAAATTAGTTTTCAAAGCCATATCCGAGTTGTGTGCCATAAAATATCCTTCATTACCTTTTGAATATAAGCCATCATGTAATTTAATTGCTAAATATTCATTTTGTGTAACGGGAATTCCATGTAATTGTAACAAATATAAACTACGGTCTGGTACTTTCATATAATCTATGTTACCGTTTAATTTATAAATTTGGCCACGTTCTTTATGCCATTGAGAATCGTTAGGAACATAATATTCCCCTTCTTCAGTTCCTATTTTACCTAAATCGTGATTAAGAGCACTAAAGATTAATTCTTCAAAAGTAAATTGATCCGTGCCCGCATTTGCTTTACTCCATACATCGTATAGAGCTTTAGACATATCACATACTCTTAAAATATGATCTAAATATCCTCCGGGAAAACAGTTATGTCTATCTGCATGAGAACTAGCCGGAGCTGTCATGATACGCTCCGAAAATTTATCATACATTTTAATTAACTGTTCTTTTCTAGGACTTGAAATATACGTTTCAATAACCTTAAGTAAAGTTTCCCAATTTTTGATTGTTATTTCTGCTGACATATTAAATAACTGTATCGATTAATCCATATTCTTTTGCTTTTTCTGCGGTCATATAAAAGTCTTTACGTGCTTGCTTTCTCCAAAATTCTAAATCTTGTTTAGAATGTTGCGCCAACAATTGAAACGTTAAGTCTTCTAATTCTTCTAAATGATCTGCGTTTGCACGAATATCCGACGCCTTACCTTGATTAGCGGTACTAATTTCATGTACCATAATTGAAGTCATTCTGCTAGCCGCGCGCGTTCCTGTAGTACATGCTAACATTAATGCAGCTGCAGACATTGCTCGTCCTCGAGCTACCATATTAACTTTTACAGGTAAACTTTTAATGTAATCAATAATTCCTAACGCTTCATATACATCACCGCCATCAGAATTGATTAATACTGTAATCGGTGCATCTTTTTGTGTTTCTTCCCTATTATCTAAAATAGTACGTACTTTAGAAACAAAGTCAAATAATAATCCTAATACGATATCACCATGGATATATATAATAGAATCTTTTACGCTAAATCCATAATCAATTTCTTTGTAAATTGATTTATCCGGATCGCGTGAATCGGTTTTATTACCGATACTAATAGATGATTCCTTTTCTGGCTCATCGTCGTACATACCTTGTAGTTTCATAACTTCCTTATTTTAGATTAATATAATTAATATTTTACGTAAATCAAAATTTATTTTAATTTACTTAATTGCCTATTTAGTTTTTGTAACGTTCTCTGAAGTTCGGCGCGTTTCGTTTTACGGTTTTCATTAAACATTGCAGCTTTTAGTTTTTGTATTTCTGTACCTAGTTTAGCTTGCAAATTAGCTTTTTCTTGCTTTGTTAATTTTTTCTTTTCTTCTTTTACTACAATTGTAGTAACGGGTAAAGTACCTTTTAATTCGGGCTGTTCAATTCCTTTATGATATACCGTTCCATCTGTATGAACGTATTCTTTCATAAATTTCCACCCACGTGGTTTATCGGATTTTACAGAAGATTTAAGTTCAGGCCCTTTTACTAGTTTACTAACGCATTTCCAGCATTTAACTTTAGCTACGTTAACATCTACTTTTTCAACGATACGATTACATGTATCGCACTTTAATGATTTAAATGTTGCCATGTATTATTAGTTTGAAATTCCGCCGGCATACCCCGTACGATTTACAATTGGGCGGGCTGCTTTTGGTTTATTAGATTCTTCATATATACTTTCTACCGATTCTTCTTTTATTTCCGGCGTTTCTTTTTGTATAAACTCCGATTCTTTATTTTCAGATATAGTAGACAGTTCAGGCTGCTCAGGCTGTATAAGTTCAGTTAATACAGTATTAACCGGGTCTTTAATTATTAAAGTTTCATTTGTATTATTACCCGTAGCTACGTCTTTTTTCGAAAGAAAATTAAATGCTATTAATAATGCCATTGCTAATGGATCAAATACAATTACAAATAATAAAATAAACCAATTAACTACCTTATCCATATCAGTATTTAAAATACCCGCTAAATATTCTAATGGACCTAATTCTGATTGTTTTGAAGCGTTTAATGCAGAACTTTTAATTGCTACATCATATGTATATACAGAATCTTGTAATATAGTTATTTTACTTAAAATAGTATCGATATTAGAATTAAGCTTACTAATTTCTGCTTGTGTACGAGCGGAGCTTCTCGTTACCGAATTGATATTTCTATTATTTGTAGCTAATGTACTTAATACTTGATCGCTTGTTTTCGAATTAGAATTTAAACCTTCTAATTGTTTATTTTTAAGATTTAATTGTTTATTTAGATTAGCTATTTGAAATTCAAACGAAGATTTTTTATTTGTTAAACTATCCGTAGATGTTTTCGATAAATTATATTCTATCTTAGTTTGTTGATATGCATTAGATAAATAACCGTAAATACCCATGGAAGTAATTACAGCTAATATAACAACTGCAGAAGTTAAATATACTTTTAATATAGAACTTATCTTTTTCCAATATTGGTATAAAAAAGAAGCCGCTACTAATTTAGAAAATTCTAACGTACCGGCCATGATCATAACGGGCAGCGCAGCACCCGCGAATAACATTGCTAACCCCGTTATCGAAAAAAATGCCGCGCAACCCGCTAATAAAAATGCTAATAAACCTAAAAATATTTTTAAGGTTGTTTTATTCATCGTTCGTCATGCTCTAATTCTAAACGTTCAACTATATACATTAAATCTTTATTAATAAATTCTAAAATTTTAACGGCTTCTGCACCGCTAACGTCAGAGTTTTCAATACGCTTTTTAAGTGTATTTAATTTAGTAGTCTGAGCTTCTAACTTTTCAATAGTATTTCTTTTATTTCTCATACCGTTTTTATTTTATAAATATCAGATATTATACTTTTTTCGGTATTCTAAAAGAGCTAGCTCCTTTGCTTTCGCTTCTATCATAACATCCACGTCATTATCATGTGTCTGAATAAAATCCGAAATATAATCTGAATGTGCTTGTAATTTTATTTTATTGTTATTTTCATGTAAGGCTTTTGATTCTGAATAATGTACTATGGGTCTAATTCCTTTAGGCCAAGTACTACATGCTAATTTCATTGCTTCGCTATGATCCATGCCACCTGTATTAAAATTATGATGATGTATATCGAATACTATCGGAATTCCGATATCTTGATAAACGCTATCATATAAATCTTTTACGGAATACATACTTTCCTTATCATCATTTTCTAACGTTAAACGTTTTTGACATGATAAAGATAAACGTTTAAAATTTTGTTTCCATCTATATATAGCAACTTCTTTATTTCCATATGTAGCTCCTACATGTATATTAATTTTATTAAAAGGGGTTTCATCTAATTTAAGTAAGTCAAATAAAGTAGAATGCATTTCTAAATCTAAAATAGTATTTAAAACTACTTCTTCTTTATCAGATGCTAATAAATTAAAAGGACCGGGATGTGTTGTTAAACGAATATTATTCGCTCGTGCATAATCACCGCAATCATTAAGAACTTTAACTATTTCATTATAATCAGGTAACTTCGTAATATCAATTTTATTTCCCCATGGAAATAAATCGCTACCTATACGGAAAAAGTAGATTCCATGATCTACATTCCATTCTAATATAGTTTTAAGATCTTTTGCATTTTCTAATGCTAATTGAGATGCATAAGGAAGACCTTTAGCATCTAATGTTGATTTACGCATCGCGCGACCTGTTAATATGCCTTTTTTACCTAAAGTCATATTAATACAAGCATAACCTAAATTATTCATTTTCTATGATTTGAGCTTCTTCTATTTTTTGGCAAAAGTAATATACTTCATCTTTTTGAAAAACGGTATCGCAATTTAAATGCTCTTTCCAAGTTTCTACTATAGGATTATCCGATTTTTTTATTTTACGTTTAACGATATATAAAGTATCTTTAACGTTAATAACATCCAATTTAAACATAATTAAGATTTAGGAAGTATAGGTTCTGATATTTCAATTACTTTATAGACCTCACAATAATCTTGTTTTTTAAATACTTCAACAAGATTTTCTGGAATATCGATTTTATCTAAAAATACTCCGTCGAATGCCATATCTAAAATAGCGTATGCTAAATTTCTTTTAGAATCCGAATTAAATACTACAAGTTCGTTAATAAAAATAACATTAACATGCGCTTGAAGATCGACTGCTTTATTTAGCACTGAAGAAATAATATCTCTATACGAATGGCTATTAATATTATCAGAAAAATTATCTACGTCGAATTGCTCAGTTACATTAATTTCTTCTTCATTATAATAATCTGTACAGATCAGATCGTACAAAAACAATAACCTTTCATCTTCTGGTAAAGAAAGATAAAAGTTAAAGTCCGAGCTATCTACATAAAAACTATCAAATGCCATATTCATATATAAATATTTTATTTATTATTATTAATAATATTATTTATTATTTAATTTAATTAATTATTAATTATAAATTTAAAATATTTATTTGACATTTCCAAATTTTATAGTTCTTTTTATCGTAGACCTAGTTGTATTTAATGCCGTACAACTAGATACGCTAATTATGATTTCGGCTTCCGGCCGCGCTTCTTTGGGGAAGGTACCGGTTCTTTAGAAGCTTTCATTTTAGATGGCTTTTTCTTTTTCATCGGTTTAATATCATAAGATATTTTATCATTTACTTCATGTTGAAGTACGGCTACCATCGCTTCTAGATCTAGTACTCGATCGTCTGCTTGTTGAGCATATTCACTTGCATTTTTATATTTAAGAAAAATTATTACAAATGCAATTAAAGATATTGCAGCTATAGCTGCCATTGTAATTAATAACGTATTCATATTAAGCCTTTTTTGGTAAATCGTATAAATTTAATTTTCTTCTTTGATCGTAAGTTAATTTAGCATCATGTAATGTTTCAATTAATTTATTTACTTCTGATAATGTAACTGCCATTTTATGCGAGCCTACCATTAAATTTCCTATAATAGGATTTTCACCATAAGCCGTATTTTTTTCAGTTAAATAATTAGTAAATTCGAAATCAATGTGCCAAAAGAATTTTCCTTTTCTTAAGTCCTGCTTTTTTTCATCGTCGATTGCAAATGCTTGATTAACGTATGAGTTGTTGTAACTGTCCATAAATTTAATTTTTAAATACATAGAACATTGTATCGCCTAATAAATAATCGGCCCTTACAATGACTTTTTTGTAAACGTTTGTTAAGTGATTTAGTATTTGTCCTGCATCATAAATAGAATATGATGTTATTTGGTCTTGCTGAATGTCTGCTTGATTAGTAATTACATTAAATACTATTGCGTCAGAACTTAAATTAAACATTCGATCTATAGTTTTATATAATACTTTATAGCTATCTTCTACAGGGTCGTTAAAGTAGTTTAAAGCACATATCCAATTATATTTTTTGTCTGATTTAAATGAATTAAAATCTTGCAAATGTATATTGTCAATATTATATTTTTGCTTTCCTGCATTAATTACAATTTCATTTCTATCAATACCATAATAATTAGAGTCTAGAAATACATCTTCGTGTTGCTCTTTTATAAAAGCAAATAAATCTCCGCGGCCACAACCGATATCTAAAATAGATAAATTAGGATTAAAGAATGTTAAAGCAGTTCCGTAAGTTAAAATTTGTTCGTTTATATTAGTATAACCTACTAATATAGATTCGTCTTGTATAAAAGATTCAGTTACTTCTGAATTTACGGACTTTTTCTTTTTGAATATAGAAAATATGTTTTTCAAAACCTTTATTATTTAAAAATAAATATTGTGGTCGTTAAGTTTTTCTTTATTAATTTTACCCTTATTTTTACGTTTTTCGATACGCTCTTGTTTATCTAATTCAGAATACATATCTACTCTTAATGGATGGGTTCTGTTAAAATTTTGTGATGTTTTAACTGATAATAAAGCACATTCCCAAGCTTTTTCTTTTGATTCTTGATTAGGTAATAATTGATCGGCTAGTAAATTAACAATACCTTCATCAGATTCATATCCAATAAAATAACCGTTTGTAGCAGAATAAAGTTTAGCGTTAGGAATTTTCTTTAAAACTTTTTGTTGTATTTTCATATAGTATTTTATTTACAACTTAAAAATAAGTATATACTTTGAAAAAACAAAATTTAAATTAGAATATTTTTAAACTTTAACAAATCTAGAATCTATAGAACATATATAATTGTCGATAACAGAATCATCTAACCACGTATTAACAACGGTTGCAGGTATTTGTATTTGCCAGTTATAAACATCTATTTGGTTTTCATCTACTAATATACAATTGAAAGTAGATGGATTATTATCACCGCGAGGCACATCAATTGCAGTCCATTTAATGGCTACAATATTTTTAAAATCAAATGGATTATTAATAGAAATTTCTATTGGTTGTATTTCAAAGTAGTTCATATTATTCCCACGAATATATAAATTGATAAGTATAAGCTATAACGCCTCCCGTTAATGCAGTTCCAAATCTATTAACTGCTAATCCGAGAACATCACCGGGATTCACGTAAATCGGTGCTGAACTAAAATTTGCATGATGAGAGATTTGAGAGACAGGAGTATTAACTGGTTGAGCAGCAGTAATTATTTGAGTAAATTCCGGTATAAAAATTCTTCTAGCCGCTTTTTGCGCAGCGCCTTCGGCTACAATTAAACTGGTAGACGTACCGCCGAATAATAAATAGAACTCATTTGTCACGGGTCCACCGACTATCACAGTTTGTATTGTAGCACTCATTTTAAGACCCGTTACACGTAATCGTTTACCTTGAAGAATTGCAGTACCTGCAGGATTTAAATACGCTACGAGCACGCCATCTGTATTAACTGCTAAACCTGCAGTTAATTGTTCCCAAACTCTACCGCCTAGATTATTTCCTAAGTTACCCGTTAAACCATTAGTAACGGGAACGGCTGCAGTAGGCTTTACTAACGTACCGGTTGTTACAGTTCCAAATATAAGTTGCCCTTGAGTACCACCGGATACACCTTGATATGATCCTAATATTGCATTTTGATTTTCGCCAATCGTACGATCAATTGTATATCCTCCATTATGTAATACGTAGTTATTTAAATACATACTTATAGCAGCACCGGCTGTTGCAGATACCGCGGGAATAGCATGGCGTATTGATATTGGTAATGTAGATGATAAACATGGCTGGCCTTGACCGGCTGGAGTATTTAATTCTCCGTATAGTACGTCATCAATCCAAAATTGTACATTTCTTTCATTAAAAGAAATTACAAATTTATATTTTTTATTATTAACATGAGTAAAGTCAAATACAGACGTAGAGGTTTCTTGACCATTATAATTAACTACTCCTAGAAAACCGGCTGAACTGGCTCTAAAATAAACACCGTCAGTCGGAGCAAATTGTGTAGATGCCCCGCGTCTAAACATACCATAATCAATAACAGTATTGGTAGGTAATTGAGCGTCGAAAGAAGCATTAAATTCTATGTATAATGCTTGACCTCCAAAAATAGGAAATTCAGCGTAAGTACCAAATGTTATACCTGAGTTAGTTGTTAATATAGCTCCTGAATTAGTACGAAGCCCATTAACTTGAAAAGCCGTAGCCATTGTTGAAGTATTACTAATAAATTTACCAGTATTTTGCGCGGTATAATTAAAAGTCTCACTATCAAGAATATTATCTAAAGCAAATCTAGTTCTGTAATCGTCATCTACTTCCGGAGATTTTAAATTAGGCGTACCCAATATATCTCCTGGATCATTTTCATGAAATATACGTACCGCGCCTACATTTGCAAAATTAGTTCCTACATTTGTTTCAGTTATAACTTTTAATTGATCAGATTCAGTAACTTCAACAAAATTACCCGCCGTATTTCCTTGTAATCTAAGTCCACCCATAACTTTTTAATTATTCCCAAGAGTATATAAATTGATAAGTATAAGCTATAACGCCTGAAGTTGATGCCGTTCCGAATCTGTTAACTGCTATACCAATACGTTCTCCTGGATTAACGTATATAGGCGCGGAACTAAAATCAGCGTAAGTTGCAAATTGTGCTACAGATGTAGTAGCAGCTTGGTTCACAGTTACCACTTGAGTAAATTCAGGTAACATAATTCTTCTAGGAGCTTTTGTAGTAGCTGCTTCAGCCGTTTGTAAGCTGTCTGCAGTGGCTCCAAAAATTATATAAAATTCATTAATAAAAGGACCGCCGGCCACTACTGTCTGAATAGTAGCACTCATTTTAAGTCCCGTTACACGTAATCGTTTACCTTGGATAGATACAGTGCCGGATGGATTAGTATATATCGCTAATATACCGTCCGTGTTATATGTTAAACCTGTAGATAATGTTTCCCATGCTCTACCTGCTAGGTTATTTGGTAAATTCGCCGTTAATGCCGTATTAGACGGTACTGCGGCGGTTGGTTTGGCTAAAGTACCAGATGATACAGTACCTGCAACTAATTGACCCATAGTACCGCCTGATAACCCTTGATATGATCCTAACAAAGCATTTTGTGTTTCCCCAAATGATCTAGCGTAAGTATAACCGCCGGCATGAAGTACGTAATTGTTTACAAACATACTTAAAGCAGCTCCCGCAGTACCGGTATGTGCTTGACGAACTGATATTGGTAATGTAGCTGATTGGCAAGGCTGTCCTTGACCTGAAGGGGTATCTAATTCACCATATAATACATCATCAATCCAGAACTGGACTTTTCTTTCATTAAATGTAATGACAAATTTATATTTTTGGTTAGTAGTGTAAGTAAAATCAAAAACACTTGTTGGAGTTTCTGTAGTATTATAGTTTAGTACTCCTTGCAATCCACTTGCATTTAATCGAAAATGTACACCGTCTGTTGGTGCATATGCTGTAGACGCTCCTCTTCTAAACATTCCAAAATCAATAACAAAGTTTGTTGTTGGTTGAGCAGTGAAAGAAGCATTAAATTCTAAATATAATGCTTGTCCTCCAAAAATAGGAAATTCCGAATAAGTACCTACGGTCATACCAGTGGTAGAAGTTACGATATCACCACCATTGGTCTTTAATCCGTTGGTATTCCAGGTTGCAGTCATTGTAGAATTTGAATACGTATGCTTACCGGTATTTTGAGCCGTATAATTAAATGTTTCTACATCTAATATAGTATCTAATGCTACGCGAGTCCTGTAATCGTCGTCTACTTCCGGAGATACTAACGACGGAGTTCCTAATATATCTCCAGGATCGTTTTCATGAAAAGCTCTTGTTGCACCAACGTTATTTGGATTAGCTCCCACATTAGTTTCTGTAATGACTTTTAATTGATTTGAACCCGTAACTTCTGCTACGTTACCGGAAGTATTACCTTCTATTCTAATTCCTGCCATATTGTCTTAATTTATTATGTTATATTTTACTTTGAATTGTCCCGTTAATCTTAAATCCGTTATACAAGTAATATCAAATGAAGTATTATTTACTACGTTTGTTGGTATTACTTTACTGTATAAAGCAAGTACTTGATGATCACCGATACTATGATCAAGTGACGAAGTACTCATTATATAAATATTGATATTGGATTCATTATTTACATTTGAAGTATTAATAGATGCAGTTGCGATATTAGTACCTGGAACAGATCCGAAATCCAATGTAGCAGTTCCAACTTCCGGTTGTAATAATCTTCCGTTTGCTACTATTGATCCTGTTATTGTAGGTTGGTATATTTGCATATATTATAAATATTTAAGTGTTTAATTATCCACCAGTTGCTAGAAAGGTATCTAATATAGTATTAGAATCAGTAACATTTCTTACTGTTACTGTAGTATCCCCCGGAGGAGGAGGAAATAACCATGGTCCTACACCGAATAAAACATATTGATTATTTGAAACGGAAAAAGTACCTCCGGTAGTTATAGCGATAAACCCATTTGATGATGGGTCAGAAATAGTACTCTCACCATTATTAAAAGGCGGAGATGCAGTAACTAAATAATGAAGATCAACGATATCAAATTGCGCCGGCGCATAAGTTACGCTTAATGTTATAGTAGATGAAAGGCCTTGTATTTGTTGAGAAGCATAAATAAACTGACCGCTCGCATCATAATACCCAACGTCTGCCCAATTCGGTGTTGGACTAGGCGTTATCCCACCTCCGCCACCTCCGGTCCATCCTCCAATTCCAAACACATTACCAATATTAGCTTTTGGTTTATTTAAAACTGAAGATAATATACTAACATCTTTATTTAATATTTGAACTCCCATATTATGCTAATGTTACCCAAGTTTTATCAGGATCAAAATAAATTGTATTAGTTTCTGTTGTTTGATAACCCATCACTCTAACAACATGATTTGAGGATGAAGGTGAAGTATTAGTCATTAACCCAGATCCCGTTGCCATATAAAGTATATCACCTGTTCCAAAATTGTAAGATGATGTAGCGGCAAATCCGCGTATCAATAATCCATTCATTGTAGGTGACGATCCAACTGCTATTCCTAACATTCCTATACTACTACTTGTTGAGTTAGCATTAGCTAAAGACCAAGTACCAGATGAACTTAAAAAATATAATTGGCCTGCAGTTAATGTCCCTGCACCGAATTTAACTATTTCACCATTAAATGAAGGTGATGTAGGTAATGAAAATGTAAGAGAACCGCTAATAGTTTGATTACCTGTAAATGTATTGGAAGTTAATGTAGCATAACCAGATACATACGATGCTGTATTGGCTAATAACGCATACGATGCTGTATTGGCTAATAACGCATACGATGCAGTAACTGCATTTGTAGGAGTAACCCCTGTATAAGTTCCGCCAGCGGCTACTGCAGTTCCGGTTGTAGATAACGGAAATGTAATTATTAAAGTATTAGAATTAGATGCTGATATTTCTTGAGGAATAATAACTTTGTTATTAGAATCATAAACAGTTACTATAGGATTTGAAATTCCCAATCCATGAGTAAATGTCCAAGAATTAGATGGGGTGCTTTGAACTAACGTAGATAACGGAGTGCCGCCGCCGCCGCCAATTACATACGAAGCAGTTAATGCATAAGAAGATGTTCCATATAAACGAGCCGTAGCTGTATCTGTCCAATCTAATACAGTTGTAGAACCATCGGTTGCTATTAATTGTCGAGTCGACCAATTTAAAGAAACTTGGGTCGAGCCTAATTGACACGTTTCCCAACTAACTGTCCAATTAGCTCCTGACGAATCAATTAAATATCTATTTCCCCAATCCACTGACTGCACTGGCAATTGAGGTGAATTGCCGTCCGTTGCATATAGAGTGCGATTGAGCCAATTAACTGACGTTAATCCCACGGGGGTAACGGTATTGTCTAATACTAATAACTCGTTATTGAACCAATCAACCGCAGTATATATACCTGTACTAGTACCGTCGTCGGCTGATAAACGATTATTATTCCATTGTACGGTAGCTAAACCATTAGTATCTCTTAATTCTCGATCTTCCCATGCTACGGATCTGTTATTAAGGGTATCTCTTAAAAATCTGCCGCCCCATTCAACGGACGGCGTATTGGTTGTATCTCTCAAATTTAAATTCTGAGAATCTATAATACCGACTCCACTACCCGAAACAAGTATTGATCCGGTTATTAATACTTTATTTATTGAATCTATAAATTTAAAATTATCCGATCCTGCAAAAGATCCGCCAGAATTATATTGTATAGTAGAATCAGATCCCCCCGGTGACCCCGGGCCTCCTCCTAAAAGATAAGAAGCGGTCAATGCATAAGAAGCTGACCGAACTAAATTATTACCAGTAAATATCGTACCTGTTACAAAAGATGCTGTTAATGCATTACTAGCAGTTCCTAATAAAGACCCAGTTAATGATGCTGCTGAAACTGACGTACATCCGATGCGGCCTAGACCAGGCCTGAATGAAATAGTAGAAGTAGTATATAATTGTTCAAAATCAGCGGTACTATTATCGGAATCTACGAATGTAGGAAAAAACGTATTAGAACCAGAATTTTGAATTACACTTATTACCGAAGAAGTTATAGAATACGATGATGTAGCAGTTAAAATACCCGTAGAAGTGTCAAATTGAAGAGACGATACACCATATGGCTGAGTATTTATATCCAATGTAGAAACAAACGGTATAAACCATTTAGCACCGCCCGGACCAGATTTTACATTAATATTTGTAGCATTAGTAGCACTAGTAGCATTAGTCGCATTAGTCGCCCAACTAGCAGTTCCTGTCGTATTACCTACATGTGCGCCTAATAAGGAACCCGTAAATGAATTAGCGGTTACATTACCCGTAACCGATAAAGT
>Ga0129333_10000186_pt1 | contig 43357 bp, 40 predicted proteins | sample CPB6_08_DNA_FD_94474 | JGI IMG/M metagenome (GOLD analysis project Ga0129333, IMG submission 94474) | Freshwater to marine salinity gradient microbial communities from Chesapeake Bay, USA - CPBay_Sum_0.6_0.8_DNA | ecosystem: Environmental > Aquatic > Marine > Coastal | place: USA: Chesapeake... | reverse complement strand
TATTCTTAAATTTTAAGATAATTGTGTATTATAGGATAAGAGCGTAGATTATAATAGCGGAAAGTGTTATTATAAGCATGATAATGTAATAATACGTAGGTATAAATATATATTTACCGACTTTTTAGTACATATTAATTATTGTTAGTGCATATTTTGTTTTTCAGGGATAAATATTCTTAAATCAGCTAAATCCATTTTTGTGATTCCGGGAAGAAATACGGCTTTATTCATTACTAGAAGTGATAATTCTAGCCAATCCATTCCATCTGGTTCGATGGTGCAATTTCCCTCATGGTCTTCCACAACGATTGAGTGTGTTAGTTCTGGTATACCGGGATAACACTCTCGTTTAGCAGACCGAATTAGTTTTGATAGTTCCTGTGGTGTTTTAAATTTCGATTTGGATTCCGATTCCAATTCCGAATTGAAAATGCTCGGTCGATTTGACATGCAAACTTGGTCCTATCAATATTGGAAGTTCGCCAAGTCTTAACATAAAACTTGCCGAGTATTCGGTGTCTGGATAAATTTTAGCATTTATTCCTAAATTATACGAATGTTTTCTTTGTATTTTTGTTTCAGTTTGCAGTTGTTTTTTTTCCTTCTCTACAATAATTTTCTCTTTAATTTCATTTGTTTTTGTGCTTTCTTCCGTTTCTGTGACTACTTTTGTACCATCTGGTTTTTGTACTGTTGTGCGCTTTTTTTTGTCTTTTACAACCTCTTTTTCGATAGTTACAACTTTTTCCACAACGCGATCTACATATTCAACTTTAGTAGTTTCGACTATACGCGGTTCTCTATTATAGAGCGAATAAGCAAATATTGATAACAAAAGTATAGTTAGCTCGCGCCAATATGTTTTGAGTAGAATCATTTTACCTTCTCTTTGAACTCGCCAGTTTGTGGATTATACACACGCGGTTCACCAACCGTTTCAAACTTCATTCCATTTTTAGTTATACCTCTGCTTCCAGTCCACGGCATACGAAAATCTGGTGATGGAAAACAACGTTGCATAATAGTACCATCGTTGCACGTTTTGCACAACACTGATTCTTTTGACTCTATATCATGCCAGTGTTCTTCTTTTATTTGACATTTTTCGCAAATAAAATCATATAGTTTAGCACCCACTTTAAAATACTCCGTGAGTTATAAATAAGTCTTAAAGAAGGAATGGAACTCATCCATAAGTCTACTTGCGCGAATCCATGCGCAACCATTCCCATATAAATATTAACATCTTGGTATGTAATGTCAAGTTTGACTTTTTAATTCAGCAAGTTTCATATTTATGGATTTTTGAATACGGCGCGACAATACTTGTAAATTCTGGGCGCTTGACCACCTATAGTATTATTGTATTAGACTCTTTCTTTCTTATTGACATCACTACAAAAACATATAATGTCAATTTAGGATATGCGTTCATTAACATGGAGGTTTAGAATGTCGGAATCCGAAGTATCTACCGCACCCGTTGTAGGCGATACGCCAGAAGCGCCAGTTGTTGAAGAAAATTCAGGTCAAGTGTCTGCAAAAAAACCTGTAGAACCTGATGAAGTTTATACACTTAAAGTTAATGGAAAGGAAGTAAAAGTTCCTAAATCCAAACTTGAAATGTATGCTCAACTTGGATTAGCGTCTGATGAAAAATTTAAAGAAGCTAAAAAAATGCGAGAAGAAGCTGATAAAATTCTTGCAACTGCTAAAACCGAAAAAAGCGCAATTAAGTCTTTAATGGCTGCGGGTTATAGTAAAGAAGAAGCCCGTAAAATCATTGAAGAAGAATTGCTTAAGGAGTACGAATATGAAGATTTGTCTCCTGAAGAAAAGAAACGTCGAGAAATGGAAGAAGAACTTAAACAGTATAAAACAAAAGAGGAGCGTGAAAAAGCTGAGCGTGAAGAACAACTTCGTCAAAAGCAAGAGCAAGATTATTTTAAAAAATTAGATGAAGAGTTGGCGGATGCAATTAAAACATCTGGTTTGCCTAAACATCCCGTTTTTGGAAAATTTGCTTTGCAATATATGGCAAGTTCTGCGGCTCAAGACCTTGACATTTCAGCAAAAGATGCTATGAAATTAGTAGAACAAGATTTTCTCAGCGTTGTTCAGGAGTTGCTATCCGGGTTGGACGCTAAAACCCTGAAGTCTTGGCTTGGCGATAAAACATTGCGGTCGCTAAGAGAAGATGCTGTATCGGAATTTAAGTCTAAGGAGCCGCCCTTTGCTAAGGCTAAAGATACGCCCGCAAAGCAAGCTAAATCTGATGACGCAAATGAAGATGAAACTAAACCGCAAATTATTAGGTCTAAGGGTTTTTTTAAAGGTACTAGGTTTGGTACTTAATTTAAATATATAAAGGAGATATAAAATGGCTAGTTCGTCTGCACCGGGTATGGAAGGTATTGAAACCGTAGGTAGCGGTCTTGATAATATGTTGAAAGAACAGTATCTGTCTAAAGGATTGCAGGATGTTCGTCCTGATTTTACAGTTCTTATGAGCACTGTTCCGTTTGTTGGCGGTTCCGAAAAAGCTGGATCAGAATTGATTTGGCCTGTTGTCACTTCGCGTGAACATGGTTTCACTGCGCTTGGACAACTTGGTGCAAACTCTGATTTGAAAAAAGCAACTAAGGCTCGTACAGCTCAAGCTAAAGTTGTGTCCTATCCTTTTATGGGTCGTACACAAATTGATAACGTTTCTATCTCACGCGCTAAGCAAGGCCCACAGGCTTTCGTAAACGCTCTTGAGTATAAAATCTCTAATCTGCAGGAATCTTTTGTTATTCTTAATGAACAAGAACTTCTTTATGGTGGAGTAGGTCTTGGTAAAGTTGCATCTGTAACTGGTACACTTACTTCCAATGGAGCAACCGGAACGATTGTTCTTGATGAGCAAGAGTTTGCTGATCACGTATGGATTGGTTGTGAAGATATGGAACTTGAAATTAGTGGTAAAACTGCTCAACTTCGTGTCACCGGATACGATCTTGATAGTAGAACGCTAAGCGTTGTTGTAATTTCAAGTGGAACAGTAACTGCTCCTGCCGCTGGAGATTCAATTCATCGTTTGGGTTTTCTTGGAAATGTTGGACCAGGCTTGCAGCAAATTTTCTCGCAAACATCTGGTTCGCTTCTTGGAATTGCTCAAGGATCTAATCCTTTGTGGCGTGTAAATCAGTATAACTGCGCTGCTTCTGGCACACCAACAGTTCCTGCTGCTCTTTCGTTTGAAAAAGTTGCAGATGCTGTTGCTAAAGCAGTTGGTCGCGGATTGGCAGAAAAGCTTACATTGCATGTTCATCCTCGCGTGTTTGCTTCACTTATGCCCGACTTTAATACTCTTAAAACCGGCGCAAGTAACTTCAAAAGCCGTATTTTTACAACTTCTTCTGAAGTTAAAAAGATGGAACATGGAGTTTACGGAATCACATTTATTGTTGGTTCTGTAGAAGTTGTTCTGGTTGCTAACCCATTTATTAAGGTTGGTCATGGATTTGGTGTAGCTGATGGCGAACTTATGCGATGCGGTTCTTCCGATATTACGTATAAGATTCCCGGTGAAGAACAAGAAAAATACTTCCATCGTCTTCCTGACGTGGCAGGTCTTGAACTTCGGGTGTTTTCGGATCAAGCGCTGTTCTCTGTAACATTGAACAAGCATTTGCATCTTTATAACATTGCACCGTAATTTGTATTTTGGGTCAGTCCTTTGGGGCTGGCCCTTTTCTTTTTAAGGAGTTATTAACGTGCCTGCGGATAAGCCTAAAACACAACAAGAGCTTGCAGAGCAGTTAAATAAAGAGTTTCCTCTCAGTGATGATGATATTCGTGAAAAAATAAAATTGTATGAAAAACAACGTCAAGCATTAAATCGTTATCCTGATGATAATGTTGAAAATGTTAGTAAAAACACAATTTTAGATATTGGTGATAATACTAAAGAAATCATTGATGATTCCGCATATTCGTTGTCTCGTGGTACAGCTATGGAAGATTTAAAAAATCGTTTAGCTCCATATGGTGAATTAGCAATGGAATATATAAATCCAGCAGCATCTAAAGTAAAAGATTTACTTAAAGAAGGTTGGTATAGAGCAAGTACAAAACGATTTGTACCTAATCGAGAAAAAGTAATTCGTGAAAAAATGCAAGGAACATATAAAGGAAAGGATTAATCATGCCGGTAAAGTCTAAAGCGCAGATGCGTCTTATGTATGCAGTTGCCTCTGGAAAGGCCAAAAAAAAGCCCAAGAGCCTTTCTAAAAAAGAAGCTAAGGAAATGCTATCTGCTACCGAAAACAAATCAGCCTTGCCCGAATCTGCACCTAAATCAAAGAAGAAAGGAAAAAAGAAATGAGCGAGATGAAAGACCTTCTCAAGAAACAGTATAAAGGTGGAAAACCCCCTAAACCGTCGAAACCTAAACCCGCACCTAAACCTATGCCTAAAGGTAAACCTCGTGGAAGGGGTTGCTGATGTCTAATAAAAAAGGACTATATTCCAATATTCATGCAAAACGAGAACGCATTAAAAAAGGTTCTAATGAAAAAATGCGTAAAGTAGGTAGCAAAGGTGCTCCATCGGCTCAAGACTTTAAAGACGCAGCTAAAACTGCGAAAAAAACAAAAAAGAAAAAAGATAAGTAAAGGAGATATATAATGGGAAAAAAAACACCAGCGTGGACTCGTAAAGAAGGTAAAAACAAAGAAGGTGGTCTTAATGAAAAAGGTCGCAAATCTTATGAACGTGAAAATCCCGGTTCTGATTTAAAACCACCAGTATCAGCAGAACAAGCTAAAAAATCTAAAAAGTCCGCTGCTCGTCGTAAATCGTTTTGCGCTCGCATGGGCGGAATGAAGGGTCCAATGAAAGATGAAAAGGGAAGACCTACACGCAAAGCCAAAGCTCTTAAAAAGTGGGATTGCTAATGGGAAACTTTTTTGACCTTAAAGAGTTTGAATGTAAGTGTAAGGATAAAAACTGCGAGGGTAAAATACCGCAGCTTAGAATGAATCCATCATTAATTCAGGCGTTAAATAGGGTTAGAGAAGAGTTAGGAAAACCAATAAGGGTGACTAGTGGATTTCGTTGCACAGCGCATAACGCCGCAGTTGGCGGGGTTGCTCATTCCACGCATAGAACGGGATACGCTGCTGATATTCAATGTGATGACATGGATAAACTTCTAGAACTTGTTGAATCTGAAAAAGAATTTAAAGGTATAGGAATCGCTAAAAGTTTTATTCATGTTGACGTTCGACCCGGCTTGCGTAAAAAATGGACATACTAATTAACACTTGCGATAAATGATTTAGAATGTTAGTATTTTAACGGAGGTTGAACGAATGACTACAAAATTAGCTTCGCATCAAATAGCACAATCTGTTTATGATGAATCAAACGAAGCGATTCGTACAACTATTCAAAATATGGAAATTGCTATTGAACTATCCGCAGACGACGGCGATAGTGTAGAAGCTCGTCAACCGTTATTTTCTAATTCAGTTACTGTTGATTCAGGAACTGCAAGCGGTACCGTTGTTGCAGAAGGTGATGTTCGTTATTTTTCTGAGTATCTCATTGCCGTAAATGTATTATCTACTATAACAGCTAGTGCATTACACATTGAAATTGAAGTAAGTCCAAGTGATACCGATAATATTTGGCACCACGATACCAGTAATGTTGTGCCAGATTGCAATGTTCCTAATACTGGATTTAATCATATTAAACAAACAAATATTGGACCTTGGCGAAGAGCTAGGGCAAAAGTAGTTCATAATGGATTTAGTGCAGGATCTTTTAAATTATACGTGAATGGGAGATAATCATGGGTAAAATGAAAGTTGGTAGCGCAGGTTCGCCAAAAGTTGCGGTAGTACCTCCCGTTCAATCACAATCTGTTCAACCACAAATGGAACAAGTTGTAGAAAGAATTGTTGAAATTCCAAAACCAGTAACAAAAGATGTTATTGTGGAAATATCTAAACCTGTTTATAATATTGTTGAAGTTGAACAAGTTATACAAAAGCCTAAAATTAAAGTTGAAGAAGTTCAACAGACTGTAATTAAGCCTGTATTTACAATTAAACAAGAAACTATTATTCTTGATCAAATGCAAAAAAAACTTGAGGAATCTGTTGCAATTGCAACAAATAAACTTAATGCATTAAATGCGTGTGTTATTCAAAAAAATGCAGAAACACAAGAACTTCAAGGTGAATTAAAAAGAGTTAAAAATGAATTGGTTGTCTTGAAAGTTTGCGCGATTGCGTCCGTTGTAGCTGGAATAGTTGCTGCACTTGCCTCAGTAATGGGGTGAAATATGGCTGATAAAAAAAGTAACCCTGCGCAGATTACACAAGCAGTGTTTAATCCTGATGCTCAATCAATTAATATTCATGATGTCACTAACTTAATTCCTAGTGCATATAATGAAATGTTATTTACATATGTTAATACTAATACAGATCCGTCGATTGTTACTTATAAATTAAATGATTTAACGGTTGCTGTGATCGCTTTTGAATACGATAGTAGAGGAAGGATCACTCGTGTTTATCGGCAAAGCTAAAAATATACTTATAAAAACAATACCCGGTACAATCGGTCCTATTCAAATAAATCCGGGAGGATCAGGATCGGGATCATCTGAAATCACATCGCATGTAATATTAGCTGAATTACGAATGGAGGAAGGTGGCGAACTTATCATTGAGGATGGCGTAGATTTACTTGTTGCCGAAAGCTCAAGTTCTTGTTATTTAATGGTTAGTGGCACTATTCGTTATGAGGTCTAACCAATGGCGAGTTCAATTCGGCTAACAACATCAGGTACGCCAGATACACCTCCTTCTGGATATGCGCGTCTTTTTGTTGAAGAATTTGAAGGTAAAATTTATTTAAAAATGATTAGACCTGATGGGTCTATCGAAGTTTTTGGTACACTTAGTTCACCATTAAATATTAATCAAGGTGGTACAGGCGTTACTTCATTGCCTGACGTTGGTCAATTTTTAATTGGTACATCAACTGGTTATCGTATTGGCGATATTACACCGGGAAACGGTATTAATATTATAAAATCAGATACCGAATTTGAAATTAGCGCAACGTTATCTAGTGTGAATTTAGTAGCGCCTGAGGAATTGGATGTTCAAACGGAATCCATTGATTCCCAGACAACAATAACTGTTTCAAAAAAATCACAGCTTAAAAATTCAATTTATGCTTCACCCGTTGATGAGGATGGTGTTCCCTCATTCCGTTTTATTCAATTGGAAGATTTACCTGATATTCCAATTAGTAAAATTATTGATCTCATTGAAACAATTAGGGCTGAATCTCTTCTAATTCCGGTTGATTCAGATGATATTGATCATGCTTATGATAATGTTGCAAAAACATTAACATCTACTTTAAAACCAACAAATGTTACGCCCGGTCAATATGGCGCAGTTACTAAAACTTTACAAATAAATGTAAAAGCTGATGGTAGGCTTGACGAACTTAGCGAAGCTGATATTGCAATACCTTCTACACAAATTACAGATTTTAATGAAGCAGTACAAAATCAAGTTGGTACATTAATAGTTGATTCTGTTAGTGTAAATGCAGAATATAATGATTATGAAAATACTCTTAAACTTCATGTAAATGAAGAAACGCTGATAACCACTAATATTTCAGAAAATGAAAATGTTCGCGCACCCACCAGTCAAGCTATTAAACAATATGTCGATGATCTTTTAACAGCTGAACGAGATGCAAGGCTTGCAGAAGACACTGAACTTCAAAATTCTATTAGTGCGTTAGAAACACAAGTAGGTGAAAATCTTCAACAAGCATTACAAGATATTAATACATCGATTTCCGACGAGATTGCGGCAAGGACAGCTGCTGATGATTTAATCAATGAAAGACTTGATACGTTTTTTCAAAATGCACCAGAAGTTTTAGATACTATTGTTGAAATTAGTAATAGATTTAATGAAGTTGAATTAGCTATTGTCGAAGGAGCATCTGCTCAAGCTCAAGCTTTGGAAGACGAAGTTGAACGAATTGATGGTGAATTAACCTTACTTCGTCAAGGACTTCAAGATGAAGAAGATGCTAGAATTAGCGATATAAATACTATTGCCAGTCAAATTGTAGAAGAATCAAGCGCCCGAATTGAAAATGACCAAATTACTCTTAATTCAGCAAAAGCTTACACAGATTTATCAATATCAGCAATTGTAGATTCTGCACCAGAATTACTTAATACTTTAAAAGAGTTATCCGATGCATTGGGTGGCGACGCGGATTTTGCAACAACAATTTCTAATCAATTTACACAAGTAACAACTGATATAGCGGAAGAAATTTCCGCTAGAATCGCAGCCGATAACGCATTAGATGAACGACTTGACGTTGTGCAAGGCACTGGCGAAGGTTCTATTACTAAAGCGAAATTAGATGCACAATCTTACGCGAATGACGCAGTACTAGTAGAAAAAAATAGAGCAGAATCTGCAGAATTCGCACTTGATGTGAGATTGAATACTGTACAAGGTACTGGTCAAGGTTCCATTGTTAAAGCACAATTGGATGCGCAATCTTATGCCGATGATGCCGTTCTTGTTGAAAAAACTCGTGCTGAAAATAGTGAAAATCAGTTACAAACACAAATTGATAATGTTGTTGAAGATCTTGCGCAAGAGATTACTGATCGAACCGATGCTATTTTGGTCGAAAAGACTCGGGCAGAAGGTATTGAATCACAGTTGCAATCAGATATTGACGATTTGGTTGAGGATCTGGCTCAAGAAGTTGTAGACCGAACCAATGCCGTATTAGATGAAAGAAACCGAGCTATTGAGGTAGAAACCGGATTTGATGGTAGATTAAATACCATCGAAGGCACTGGACCGGGTTCAATTGTTAAAGCTGAAACTGATGCGAAATCATATGCTGATGGAATTGTTTTAACAGAAAAGACTAGAGCGGAACTCGCAGAAAGCAATCTTGATGATAAAATCACTGATGTTGCTAATGATTTAACTGTCGAAATAACAAATAGAACGAACGCAGATAATACTCTGCAACAAAATATCGATAATGAAACTGCTGCTCGACTAGCAAGCGAAAGTACATTATTAACTAATGCAAAAAATTATACTGATAGTAAAGTTGCGGATCTTGTAAATTCAGCACCTGAAGTTTTAAATACTCTTAAAGAGTTATCAGATGCGTTGGGTGGAGATGAAAATTTTGCAGCTACCGTCGCTGGTCAAATTGGCACAATCGAAACAAATTTAACTAATGAAATTAATACTAGAACATCACAAGATACTATTCTTCAAAATAATATCAATGCTGAAAAAACTCGTGCAGAAGCTGCGGAATTACAATTAACAACTAATTTAAATACAGAACGTACTGAAAGAATTGCAAAAGATATTGAACTACAAGGTGATATCGATCAAGAAATAGAAGACCGTATTGAGGCAATTGCTCAAGAAGTAATAGATAGAAATGCAGCTATTCAAACCGCTGTGACTCAATCGATTATTCCTCGTGCAGATGTTACATATGATTTAGGTAGTCCTCAATTCCGCTTTAAAGATTTATATCTTAGTGGAAATAGTATCATTCTTGGTGATGCTACTATTAGTTCGGATCAAGGAATTGTTGATTTACCCGAAAATGCAACAGTTAATAATGTTCCTATTGCAACCACAGAATATGTTGATCAAGAAATAACCACCGAACGAAACGCGAGAATTGAACAAGATGATATTCTTCAGGATAATATTGATACTGAAGAACAAAATAGAATTGACGCGGATGATATTCTACAAGACAACATCGATGCTGAAGAACTTGCTAGAACTAACGCAGATACTCAACTTCAGAACAATATTGATAGTGAACGCAATGCTCGTATTGACGCTGATACGCTTCTTGATGGTAGATTAGACATTATTGAAGGGTTGGATACCGTTGAAGGTTCTATTAAAAAAGCCCTTAAAGATGCTAAAGCATATACTAATGAACAAGTTGGTATTGAAGAAAATGCTAGAATTGTTGCCGACAATAATCTTCAAGATCAAATTGATGATGAAATAACAGCAAGACAAAATGCTGATACGCTACTTGATGGAAGAATTACAACTGAAACAACTGCGCGGCAAACCGCAATTAATACCATAAATGGTAGATTAAATATTCTTGAAGGAGATGTTAATACAGTCGGTTCCGTCGCAAAGGCGGAAAGTGATGCAAAATCATATACTGATACAAAGATTTCAAATTTAGTTAATAGTGCGCCAGAAGTACTAAATACTCTTAAAGAGTTGGCAGATGCTTTAGGAAATGATGCAAATTTTGCAACAACTATTTCTGGTCAAATCGGCTCATTAAATACCGCAATAAACAATGAGATTAATAATCGACAAACAGCGGATGCGTTGTTAATTCCTTTATCTCAAAAGGGCGCTAACTCTGGTGTCGCAACATTGGATTCTGAAGGTAAGATTCCCTCAGCACAGTTGCGAATTAGTGAAGTTGTTGTAAATTCGACCGCTGGTACTGAAACAGATAAAGCTCCATCCGTTAACGCAATTAAATTGTACGTTGATGGAGCAGTCGCATCAGAAGCTGGTATTAGGCAGACACAAGATAACGCTTTAAGTCAAAGATTAAATATTATTGAAGGCTCTGGACAGGGATCTATTGCAAAAGCCGAAATTGATGCAAAAGCATATGCTGATTCTAAAATAAACGAATTGGTAAATGGTGCACCTGAGTTATTAAATACATTAAATGAATTGGCCGCAGCAATTGGAAATGATCAAAGTTTTATAACAACAATTAATTCTTCAATTAATTCTTTGCAAACGTCAATTTCTGGGGAAATTACTAATCGTCAAAACGCTGATACTCAAATCAATTCAACAATTTCCTCATTAGAAACATCTTTAACTTCTGATATCAATACTAAATTTACAAATCTACAAAATAGTTTAACAACTGAACAAAATAATAGAATTTCTGCAGATAATGCCCTGCAAAGCGCAATTACTCTGCTTCAAACACAAGTTAGTGCGGATACCCAAGAACAATTAGATGAATTAAATACTAATCTTGGTAATGAAACAAATGCCCGTATTGCAGCGGATCAACAAATTAATCAAAGATTAGATACATTTTTTGCAAATTCTTCTCAAGATTTAAATACATTAGCCGAAATTGAGCAAAGATTTGAATTATTTGAAACAGGAAGTGCATCAACTGCGGGTCAATTGGCCGCATTTCGCACAGAAGTTAATACAAAAATTAATGTAGACCTAGCAAATATTCAGGCATTGATTGGCATTGAAGCAGATGCCCGCGTCGCGGAAATCAATCGTATTTCTAATTCAATTAGCGCTAAACGTGAACAGTTTGAACTAACACCAAGCATGATTACTGGCCCAATTGAGTTAATTCATGTGCAAAGTATTTCAAAAATTATGCCAAATTCAGTTGTTGCATTTATTGACCGACTTGGAATTTTTGAGGGATTAGATTTTAATTTGCAAAACACTGCGGATAATAAAGTAATTTTAACTTTTACGCCAGAAATCTTAACAATATTAGATGGTACGGAGGTGTTAAGGATGACTTACTTGAAAAAAGAATAATTGTTAAAAAAATATGCCATCAAACACTTTAAATCAAGTTTTATGCGAGTTATATATATTACGCCGGAATAGTCCGGTATACACAAAGGGGAATTAAATATGTCAATTAGAATTAAAGGTAAATTCATTGAATCTAGCACCTTGAATGGTGAAAAAATTGAGCTTAGCGGCACTGGTAGTGCGGCATCACTTCGTTATAAAGATGGATCTGGTAACGTTCACTCGGTTATCCAATGGAACGCAGCCGATGCTGTTCCTGAATTCAAAGCAAATGGCGCAGCATCCGCTTCTAAATTTGCTTCGCAAACTTTCGTTACAAACATTACGGATACTAAAGCGGCTACTGCAGATGTTCTTACTAAAGCAGAATATGTTAGTGGCGGCTTGATTAAGGAAGAAAAACTTCCTGCTGCGGTTGTACTTGAGAGCGAAATTCTTGAATCTAACAAGATTAAAGCAAGTCTTCTTCCTGACGCAGTGGTTCTTGAAAGCGAAATCCTCGACGCTGGTAAGTTGAAAGCATCTTTGCTTCCTGAAGATGCAATGACTGAAACTGAATATGTGTCTGGTGGAAAAATTCTCGCATCTAAATTGCCAGATGACGCGATGCTTGAATCGGAATATATGTCCGGTGGTCTTATCAGAGAAGATAAGATTGCTGCAGAAATTACACGCGATTCCGAAATTATGGACGGAAGCGGAAAGTTTCTTACTAGTAAACTTCCTGCTCTTGCAATTACAAGCGTTAGCGTAGTTACATCAGAAGCTGCCCGCGATGCTCTTACTGCACAAGAAGGTGATATTGCGGTAGTTAATGTTAGTGGTCAACCCACTAGATCGTATATTAAAGATAGCGCAGGTGCTTGGCAGGAATTGCTTACTCCCGGAGTAGTTACTTCCGTTAATGGTGAAACCGGTGCCGTATCATTGACCACAACCCAAGTTGACGAAGGTACTAACCAGTATTACACACAAGCGCGTTTTGATTCAGCATTTGGTGCTAAAAGCACTTCCGATTTAGCAGAAGGTTCAAATAAGTATTTTACTGAAGCTAGAGCTAAATCCGCAGCAGTTGTAAATAGCTCCGCTGGTTCTGAAACTGACCAAGCAATGTCGGTTTCTGCAGGGAAAGCTTATGCTGATGGTAAAGTTATTATTTCATCTTCGGTTGATGATAAAACACAAGCTGCTGAAGATAGAGATACTGTTGCACCTTCTATTAAGGGTATGAAGGATTGGGTTCATGCAAACGCACGTGTTCTTAGTGTTAATACACAAGAAGGCGCAGTTGTTTTGGACGCAGATGATATCCTTGAAGCCGCAACTAATCCAGTTAACCTGTATTTTACTGAAGCTCGCGCACTTGCAGCTATCACTGGTGCAGCTAGTTCAATTAAAACCGCTGATCTTTCTGCATCTAAGGCACTTGTGTCCGATGCTAATGGTAAGGTTGCAGCTTCGTCGTTGGATAGTTCTAAACTTGCTCACTTGTCTGACGTTACAAGCGCAATTCAAGCACAGTTGGACGCAAAAGCTGCTAAATCTGCTATTAACGCTGCAGTTAACGCATTGCACGTTAAAGAAGAAAAAGTTATTTCGGCAGCCAATAGCGCAACATACTTTGTTAAATTCCCACTTGCTCATAAGCCTGCGGCAAACTCGGTGGTTGCGTCGGTTGGTCGTCTTATGCTTCAAGAAGGCGTTGACTACGATGTTGCTGAAGTTAGCGGTAGCTGGCAATTGACCTTCAAGGGTTCAATCCTTCAAGGACAAGACGAAGCACTTGAAAACGATGACCATATTCATGTTAAGTACATGAAAGAATTGGCACTTGCTTAATCTTGTGCAGTAGTGTAAAAATTACCCTCTATCGGTAACGGTAGGGGGTTTTTTATTGATAAAAAAACAATATCTTGTTATGATTTTATATAAACGGAGACTACTATGGCAGTTACGTTAAGTAATAATTCGGTTTCTGAAAACCAACCAGCGGGTACAGTTGTTGGTAATTTAAATCTAACAACAAATATAACATCTTCTGAAATAACATCTGGTGTTAGTTGGGAGCCTTCAAATTTTAGAATTGTTACAAATGATTGGGGATATCATTTTACAGGTACTGCAAAACCAGACACTTTTGTTTATTATCCCACCACACAATTAAGTAACACACCAATTAAATTAAAATCTAACACTCAGGCAAAAATTTTAAAATCAATTAGATTGCCGGCGATTGGAGTTCAAGGGCAAGGTACTCAAACACAGTGGTTTCCTGGTCAAACTCAACCATCTTTACCAAATAATTATTATTATCAAATATTTATTGAAGATAGTTTTCATAATCCAATTAGAGATCCTCGTATTGCATCTGGATATTCAAATCAGAACTATCCAATTGCAACTTCTAATCAATTAACTGAAATACCTTTTGGAAATATTTCACTAAATTCTTATTTAGGTGGAAATATTAATTTATATCCAGGTGGTACATATAATATTATTATAAAATTATTTTTTCCACAAAATGCAACTTCTAATTTTAGTTATAAATTAGGGGGGACTCAAGTTTGGCGTAAAGATGCTGGCACAACTTATACAAATAGCTTATTTGAACAACCCGACAGTATAAGTTCATCATTATTTGGTACTTACTTAACACAAGTCAATAATAATAACAGCACAACACCTATGACATCCGGTGTTTATAATGCAAATAACTTTACGTTATATAATTTATTATGGTTAATGAATTTTGATGATCAAGGCACTCTTAGTCTTTTACAAAGCGGTTCATATAATGATTTTAATATTATAAATAATCAACTTGTTACAACTAAATCGTTTGATTATGAACAGTCTGCAACTAAATCAATAACAATTAGACAGACCTTTTCCGATAATACATTTATAGATACTAATTTTACAATAAATATTACAGATATTATAGATACTCCAACAAATATAACATTAAGTAATTCCAGTATTGTTGAAGGGTTATCAATTAATAGCACAATAGGTATGTTATCGGGTATTGACCCTAATAACAGACCGTTAACTTTTTCAGTAAGATCTAATTCTGAAAAATTTAATATAGATAATAATATATTACGTTCATCAATTGTTTTTGATTATGAAACCGAGACAAGCTATAATACGATAATTCGAGCAACTAATGATCTTGGTGGATTTTATGATAAAACATTTACAATTAATGTAATAAATACAGCACCAACTTCAATTAGTTTAAGTTCAGTTACTATTTCAGAAAACGCATCGGCTCAAGCAACGGTTGCTACGATTAATGCATCTGACCCTGCCGGTGGAACATGTACTTTTACGTTTGATACCGGGGTAGGTTCTGAAGATAATAATTCTTTTCAGATTGTGGGCAGTCTTCTTAAATTGGCGGCTAATGTAACATTAAATTATGAACTTAAAAATTCATATAATATTAAAATTAAAGCAACGGATCCGGGAGGATTATCATATTCTCAAACATTTACAATTAATGTCACAAATATTAATGAAGCACCTTACAATTTAGAGTTGTCATCAAATTCAATTTTAGAAAATAGTCCAGTTAATACAATTATTGGTTTATTATCGGCCAGCGATGTTGATCAAAATGATTCTTTAATATTTAGTGTTTTAGTCGGAACTACTAATTTTAACATTAGTGGTAATCAATTAAGATCTTCCGTTGTATTTGATTATGAAAACACAACAAGTCAATCGGTTACAATTAGAGCAACAGATTCTGGCGGATTATACGTAGATAAACAATTTACGATTAATGTATTAAATGTAAATGAAGCACCTACCTCAATAACGATTAGCAATTCGTCTATTCTAGAAAATAATGCAATTGGTGATGTTATTGGTACGTTGTCTGCGACTGACCCTGAAAACAATTCTGTAACGTTTTCATTGGATACTGTTAACGATTATGCGTCTTTTAGTATTACAGGAAATCAGTTAAAAGCTGCAACCGTATTTAATCGTGAATTAAAAAATCTTTATACGATTCGAGTAATTGCGACAGATACTAACAATAATACGTTTGCTCAAACACTAAACATTAGTATTGGCAATAGAGTTGAGCCTCCGCTTAATATTAGTTTAAGTTCCACTCAAATTTTAGAAAATAATTTAACCGACGCAATTATTGGAACACTATCTGCTATTGATCCCGAAGGCGGGACAATTAGTTTTAGCGTTGTTGATGGTGCAGATAAGTTCAATGTTGTAAGTGTTGGTGGAATTTGGAAACTTCGAGCATCGGTGTCGTTTGATTATGCAACTCAGGCGCAACACAGTGTCACTGTTCGTGCAACAAACGCTAATTCTGAATATGCCGATAAGACTTTTAGTATTGAAATCCTTGAATATATTGAACCTGAAACAGTAAATTTAACTAATCAGCAATACACATTAGCGGATAGTGGTAAAGCGTACGTTGAAACTATTTATGATCCAACTGTTGTTGGGCTTTTGATTGATGGAGCCGCATTAGTTCCGGGTTCGGTTGTCATAAATTCAAATAGTGGACAAAAATATTTAAAATTAACTGGAAATATGACTGATTATTATGTAATTCCATTAAATGCTAAGCCAGAATGGGTATGGAGCACTTCGGGATATGCTATATGGCAAATTATTTAAAGAAAATTGGACCTTTTTATTGATTTTCTTCACATATTTGTTAAATTAAACTTAACATTTTGGAGAATTGTATGAGTTTTGCCAAAAAATACGCAACAAGCCAATTAGGTGTTTTAGAATATAAAGGCGTATGGAACGCAAGCACAAATACTCCACAAATTACTAGTTCTATTGGGGATAAAGGCGATTATTATATCGTTTCTGTTGGCGGAAACACAGATCTTAACGGAATTATTGATTGGCAACCCGGAGATTGGGTATTATTCTCTGGTTCAGAATGGCAAAAGCTCGATAATAGCGATTCCGCGCTTGAAGGTCGAGTAAATGATATAGAAACTAATCTAAAAACACCAATCGTAACAATTTTGGAAAATTCTCCATCTGTATATGCAGACGGACAACCCCCGATTCCAGATCCATCCTATCGCGATGGTTGGTATTTTAAGAATGCGGGTCCAGTTAACTCAAATCAGAATAAAATTAACTGGTATTTCTTTGACGGACAAGCAGAAAATATAAATCTTGGTGATTTTAGTGCATATTGTATTATAACTTTTGATAGTGTTACTGATAGACCGCATTTGGTAGTCTACACCGTTCCCGGTGCTAGTGGAAATGCCGCATCATGGTATAAATCAAGAGTTGTTTACGTTTCGTCAATTACTCCACTTACAAATGTTAAATATTTAATGTATTTTGGTCAGGAACCAAAAGTTCATCCAGAATTACCTAGATTGAGCATGATAGTTTCGACTAGTTCTGCTGGTACACAGGCAGCATCAGAGCGCGTTTTGACTGCCGCGCTTGGCTCAAACTCAGCCTCCCCAATCAACGCGACTGCATTTTTAGCGCAATCATTGGGCATTTATTCAACAAATGTAAAAAGAAAAATTGATTTAGATATCCGAAAAGCAACAAAAGCAGAATTTACAACCGAATCAAATGCTCGTATTGCGGCTGATACTTTGCATGCAAACAATCTTAACGCAGAAATCACTGCACGACAGGCAGCGGATACGGTATTACAGACAAATATTGACACAGAGAAAAATAGAGCGCTTTCTGCCGAACAAATTATACAAACGGATCTTAATGTTCAAAAATCTCGCCTAGATGTAATGGATATTATTGATACTACTCCAGATGTTTTGATTTACGAAAACTCACCATCAGTATATGCAGATGCTAGACCGCCAACCCAAGACCCAAACTATCGAGTTGGGTGGTACTTTAAGAATCTTGGTCCAGTTGGTAATGCGAGTCAAAATAAAATAAATTGGTATTTCTTTGATGGAACCGTCGAAAATATTAGCGTAGCTAATTTTAGCGCATACGCGGTTATCACAATGGATTCTTTATCAAGCAAACCGTTTTTTGGTATTTATACGATGCCAACCGGTTCCGGAGATGCCGCGTCTTGGTATAAATCTCGTAGGTCTTTTGTTATTGCTGGAACACCGGTAGTTGGTACAAAATATCTTGTTTATTATGGTCAAGATCCAAAGGTTTATCCGGAATTACCGCGTCTTACTATGACAGATTCAGGTAATTCAGCAGGCTCTTTTGCATCAACTGAACGAATTATGACTATTGCGTTAAGTTCTGACAGTGCGGCATCAATCAATGGATGTCAATTTGTTGCAGAATCGGTCGGCGTATATTCACCAACAATTAAAAGAAATATTAATTTAAGAATTAGACAATCAACTGTTTCTGATTTAAATGCTGAAATTACCGCAAGAAGTAGTGCGGATAATACATTATTGACAGGTCTTAATAACGAAATTGCTTCACGAGTTGCTGCAGACACGACTTTACAGAATTCTATTACCGCAGAAACGCAAAGAGCAACCGCAGCAGAAGCAAATCTTGAACTTTTAGCAAACGAAGCTAAAGACAGATCGTTTCATACAGGTGTTCAGCTTTCTAATACAATATCCGATTTTGTTGAGTCTGTTCATGCGTCAGTGACATCACTATTTGGCGATAGCGATGATATTCAATTTATTTATCCTGACGAAAATGGAAAAATACAGGCGTCTTTAAAAACATCTGGTGTCCAGCCGGGTATTTATAATACATTGACCGTGGATTCTAAAGGTCGAGTTATTGCAGCATCTAATAGTGAATCTGGCAATGTTGCACAAATTGCATGTGTTAGTGAGAATATTAATACAACCACATTAACCTCTTTTATTGATGTCGTTGGATTAACTACACCAAATCTATTACCGGGTATTTATAAATTTACATTTATGGGATTAGCTAATAGTACGTCTACAACAACTGGTATCGGTGTTAAATTAGTTTCTAAAACTGCATCAATTTCAACAATTTATGCAAAATATGCAATAACACAATCGGTTCCGGGTACAACACAATCATATGAATATGATCAAATTTCACAAAATACTAATGTTACATCAACTTCCGCATCATCAACCGCATTCGGATTTGTGCTTAAAGGCGAAGGTATCGTAAGAGTTTTATCAAATGGCACACTTGCTATGCAATTCCGTTCTGAAGTTGCTGACAGTGCAGTATCTTTGAATCAAGATTCAGTATTAATATTGGAGAAATTATGATTTTAAATGGAGTACTTGTGCAATCTAGAACTCATTTAGATGAATTAATTAAAGATATGCCTAATAATCTTAAACAATTTTTTATTGATATATATGAAAATAAATATAATAAAACTTAATATATTTACTTAACTATTTTTTTATATAAAATGCTAATATTTAAAGGAGAGACAAATGGCAGATGCTAAAAGTAACTCAGAACAAATCATGCAAGACGTTTTGGACGTTCAAAATCAAGCACTAAAGGTAAATATTGTTGCGGGTTCAGGTGGTTCTGGTGGCTCAGGCGGAACAGTTACTGTTAATTCGCTTATTCCTAAAAATTATGGAATTGCTGGAGGTTCCGGACAACCATCAGGATGGATTCAACTTGGTGAATTAATTCCATATGGCGCTTCTGAAACAAATATTATAATAAAATCAATTAAAATATATACACCTTTTAATTCAGTTATTAGATTAGGTACTGTCCCATTTTATGGTAGTGCTAGTAATCCAGATGCTCTAAATACCGTATTTGCTGTTATTGGTCCTGGTAGTCACGATATTCCTGTAAATATTACTGCAATTCGCGGTGGAAGCGGAAATTTAAGTGCAACCACACTTGCAATATCTTGTAGTCAAATGACGGCATATACAGGTACTTATCAAATTGGATTTACATCTTTTGTAGCAGGTTAATATGTCAGTTAAAGATCCTCGATTTGACCCAAGAAAAGTTCAAAAAGATGTTGCTAGTAAAAGACAAAAATTAGAAGATATTGAAAGAGATTCAATAGATACAGATCATGTTTTAAATAAATCTATTACTAACGAAAAACTTGCAGATGGGTGTGTAACACCGAATAAATTAGCATCAGATTGGCCAGTGTTTTATGCGTGGGCCGCTGGTGGGCTATCTAGTTCGGTTACCGGCAGATTTGGTGATTCTGGATTACCTATATTTAATCAAATTAGAGTAAATAGTGGAAATTATAGTACAACTACTGGAAGATTTACAGCACCATACACAGGCATATATGAATTTCATTTTGCGGTAATTCATAGATACGGCACAGGCGCAGGAAGTCTAGAATTAACATTTTACATCGATCAAGCAAATGCATCACCCCGAGCATTTTCGTATTCTCAAGTTGGTTATAGTGGGGATCACGATTGGGTGCATACACATGCAATATTATCTCTAAATGCTGGACAATATGTGCAATGTGGAATATATGCTTGTTCATCTACCACTAATTATTATTATGGTGAAAATTTAGGTTATTTTTCAGGTAAACAAATACGGTAACATATATTGAAGTAACCCCATTTTATGCTACCCTTTCAATAGGGAGGTAGTTATGGGCGATGTTATTAACCTCGATGATAAAAGAAAACAAAAAAATACACCAATTGTAAAACCTTCCGAAATTGCAGCAGTTGAAACAGTTGATTTTATGCGTCAAAAAATGTATAGTATGTCGGAAGAAAGTCGCAATCAGTTTATGATTATTGTTCTAACCCATTTAATTAAATGGATAATTAAAAGTGGTTATTACGATAAACCGGGAGCGATGATTCTGGCTTGGGTAGAAAAGAAAATTAACGATTATTCCAATACGGAAAAGGTGGGCAAATGATGGAATTAGTTGAATTATTTAAAGCATTTGCCTCTAAACCAGAATTAGCATTAGTTGCGCTTATCCTTGTGTTAGTTGCTTATGGAATTCAAAGGCTTTTTAATGCAGGTTTTAAGTTATTAGGAAATCATCTTCAAAATATTGATAATAATTTCAAGAGTGTAGCCACAGATATTAGTGGATTGCGAACGGATGTAGTTAAAATCGCAGATAAACTTGAAAACCACGCAGAATTAGTGCAGAATAGGTTAGAAGATATGGATCGACGTGTAACCCGTTTGGAGGACAAAAAAGATGAATGATATGAGAACAAAATCTATCGAACAGTTAATGTCAGTATTAGATGAATTGCTTGGTGGTGATGTTAAGGAACGAATGAAAGAAATCTTAAATAAAGATTCCAATTCGGAAATGGAATCGGAAAAAGAAGGTCCAATGCATGAAAAAGCTGAAGGATCAAAAGTTGAAAAAGTTGAAGATGTTTTGGAAAACGCAATGGGTGAAGAAAGTTCCGGTGAATATAGTAAACCAAAGGGCGTTGGCATGGAAGTATCCAAAGTTGAAGTTGCTGCAATGCCTAAACCCGGTTTGATGAGAAAAATGCGCGGAATGAAATAAAGAGGTATAATTAATGAAGTCGATTCAAGACCTGATTCTCGACATTCAAGACCGAATCAGTCTTCCTCTCGACGATGAAGATCGATGGAGCACAGCTGCGCTTGTTCGAACAATGAATAATGTTATGGATGATAAACTTACACCGGATTTAGTGTCAGAAGGTTCTAATTTTTTAGTACATAGAACCGTCATTGAACTTAGTTCTAATAATAAATCTAATTTTCCATTAAATAGTGTTCCCATTCCTAAAAGAACAGTTGGTCGTTCAGTTCGAGAAATTAAATATTTGCCACCTAACAAAACAAAAATAGAAGATGAAATTAATTGTCCTGCAATTTCTCTTGATGAAAAAGATATGTATTCCGCAAATACAGAGTTGACGACTAATTCTTATCCATATGTTTTTATTGAGAACGACGCAATTCGTTTTATCGGCGGAGATATTAAAGGCTCTTTAGTAATTTACTACCATTTAGAACCATCTACACTACAATATACATCTGGTGAGTATGCAACCATAATTGGTTGGGATAAAGATGATTTAATTTATAATAAAAATTCAAATACTATTTATACCACATCAACGACAACGTGGACTAGTTATATTAATACAAATGAACAAAAATATGTTGATATTTACTGTAAAACCACAGGATTAATAATCAAATCAAACGTTAAATTAACTAGAGGTGTTACATCTACTAGTGGCTCATTAACATCAACTGTCAATACAATATCTGGATTAAGTATTGATGAAATTGAGCAAATTAAAACATATCAATCTGGAAACTTTAATGGAATGTATACAAACCAAATCACATCACCAAATGATCCGGAATTATTATTGCTTCCTGCTGGAAAATCTGAATTTTCTACAATACCTTATGAATATGATCAACTTTTAGTTTTATACACTTGCGAAAGAGTGTTAGAGTCATTAGGAGACACTGACGGATTAAGTGTAATTATGGAAAAAATTAAAGAAACTAAAGAATCTATTAGCCGTGTTACCGGAAATAGATTACAAGGAGAAAGAAGGAAATTAACTGATAGAAGATCAATTGCAAGAATTCAACGTGGTAGTAAATATTATAAAAATTATGTTAAAAGTTTTACATAAAGGTGATTAAATGGCGAAGGTATATATTCCTAAAATTGCAGGATTATTGACCGAAACAAATTTAATTGATTCGCCATCTAATTCTTTATTAGAAGCTGAAAATGTAATTATCGAACAAAATGGAAAAGTTCAAGCTCGTCATGGTTTTAATATTAGTGGCGATGATCGATATGAAAATCGCTACATAGATAGTGGTACTAATAGTAATTCACGATTTAATGTTAACTTAATAAATAATTATGAAGTTGAAACAAGTTGCAAAATCGGATTAAAAACAACAAATGGAATAACCGCAAACAATGTAATTACTGTTCCAAATCACGGATTAGCAGTTAACGAACAAGTTACTTTTTCGTCCACCGGTAGATTACCGTGGGCAACATATGTTTTAAGTGGGTATACATATACATCTGGAATTGAACCAGGTATTCCCTATTATGTACATACCGTGTATGATGAAAATTGTTTTAGTGTTAGGCGATTTAATGCAACATACGAAGAATCCATTTCTACACCATCACCTAATGAACAATATGGTAATCATACAGTTCGTTTTCGTTCTAAATCCGGATATTCAGATACCAATACAATTGATTATAATTTAAAATCAAATGCATTTTATCCTAAACTTGACTATTTTTGTAATTCAGAAACTGATAATGTTTACATGAACAGTTTTTATGATAAATCTAATATTTTTTTTAAATTAATTGAATTTAAAGACTCTAATAATAGAGTTACTTCGGGTTTATTTGTTAAACAAAATAAAAATGAATATTCTTATGATTATACTGGTTTATCAGATGGTCCGATTTTAAGTAATTATAAAGGTGCAGATAATCCGGTTTATCGATATTACAAAATTGATTCCGAATCTGGTAAAATTATAACACAAGGTAAAATACCATTTAATGATATAAATAATATTTTTCTTACAAAACAAAGTATTTATGTTCAAAACGAAAATGGATTATGTGAAGCTAATGTAGATGATCTTTATAGACCATCGCACAATAGATTTTTTCAAATTCGATGGCCGGGTTTTGTAAAACTACAATTTCGCTTAAAAGATAACGATTTATTTGGTAACTGGTTTAAAGCTGGTCAAAAAATTGGAATTCGTTATGTTTTTTATCGGGAAACAGGATATGATAGCTCTGAAGGAAATATTTATTATTCAGAACCATCGCAAGTACAAGAAATTGTAAATGAATCTTATGATTGTATTCCAGAAATATTACTTGATTATAAATTTATATTAAAAGACTTTAATGAATTTAAAAAATTAAATGATTTTACTATTTTTAATGGTTCGCGAAAATTTGGTATTATTATTTATAGAACAAAACAAACAAGCATTTATAATATTACAAAGAATGACGACGGTACTACATCTATTGAGCCATCGGTTTTACCATCCGAATATTTTGCATGTACTGACAAAATACCCTTTAATACCCTTATAAGCGCTGAATTGCAAAATGTTGATAGTGATAACTATGTTACTTTTGTTAAATTAAACGATAATAATATATATAATCCTAATAATTTTAAAGGTGAATTTAATCTAAACGATGAAGTAACTTGCATACCTAATACAGTTTCAGCAAGTGGTAATATTTTAAGCGGTAAATACGTTTTTTCTACAAATAAAATTCGTTTTAATCAAACAAGTTTTGATACAGAAGATATTGTACCAGCTAAATATTTAATATCTGAAAAAACAGAAACAGATCCAGAGATTATTAGTTCAAATTTATCAAATGTAGATTCTTATACAAATTTTACTTATTTTGGAAATATAACTTTACCTACAATTTATTCAAATTTAAATCCTGTTCAAACCTATTACACATTTTCATTTATCAATTCTCAAAATTTTGATGAATTTATTAATACCATTAACGTTGTTGCACAAACTAGTTTTTTTGAATATGCCCAAACCGGTACATCTTATCTTAATCAATTTTTAACATCAGAATTAATATTTGGTGTTGATATATGGGAAACCGATTTAGAAGATTTAACTAATTTAAATAATAATCCTTCAAAGATTTTAGGAAATTCTTTAGCAAATTGTGAAATTTCTTTACTAAATAAAACATATCCGTTTAATCAATATACAACTGTAGCTGATGCAGGTAAAAGAAGAACATCAGTTTATTCAGGGACAGAAAGTTCAATTTATCCAAAACCAATTTTTACTACCAATGTATCTACTAAAAATAAAACTTTTGTTGGTATGATTATTGATATTTTTTCAAGTAGTCAAGTAAATAACGAATATGTTCTTACAATTAATTCAGCAAATAATAATCATCAGATTAAATTTTCTATTCCAGACACAACATTTAATAACGCATATGAGACAATGTGGAAGCCTATTACAATAACACTAGATAATGGAACATACACGTTTGATCAATTAAAAACTCATTTGCAAACAAAATTTACACAAGCTTTTGGAGCACAAGTTCCTGTTTCAATTGAATTTAGTTTTGAAAGCACTGTTAAATCTGCAGCAATTGCTAAGTTTACTTTTACAAATATTAGTAGCATTCAGGTTTTAGAACCATCTGCTATTTCTACAACATATAATTTTATTAGATTTCAAAAAAATCAATATACTACCAATGATGAAGACTGGTTATTGATATTTAAATTAAATAAATTATTACAAATTAAATCATCAAAAAAATATGTAATTGGATTTTATACTAAAAATTTTAGAAAAAGACATCCTTTAGGTTGGTCTTTAACCCAATCATTAATAACCACATTGAATGCTTCTAACGTTATTACACCAATAATTGATCTTCCTGGTTTACAAGAAATAATTTTAAACACAACAAATGGTTCTCGGCCTGTAAAAACCGTAACAAGTAATCCTAATAATTTATGCGATACGGTTACAAATATTAATTTAAACAATACATATCTCAAAATAAATAATCAATATTATTATGCAAATTGTGCCAAAATTACAAGTTCTACGACAGCAAACGGATTTACATTAAATACTATTGGATCTGGTCAAAACACAATTTCCGTAAGTGGAAATGCCGATTCTGATTATTTACTAGAAATTACTTTTAGCGGATTCAGTAAACAATATAAATTAGAAATTCGAAAAACAAATATTAAACTAATTAATGTTTTAACTAGTCAATTTTCTGAATTGAGTTGGACAAGTTCTCCAATCATTGCAAATCAAGAATATTATTCTGATAAAATTAATGTTATGGATCGGTTTATCGGGACGTGTCGGGTTGAACCTAATTATAAGTATAAATTGACAGCTGTTAATAATATTACCGATCAAAGTACTTCTCCGGTTACATTAAACTCGGGTTCAATATTAACTCAATCATTGGGTAGTTTATGGAAAGATCGATATATTATTAAATCTATAAAAAATGATTTAATTTTTAACGATAGCGCAATAAATGAATTTGGACAGCTGTATACATCTATTGATAGAACATATAATCAAATTACCCCAAAAGCTGATCATATTATTTCATTTAAAGATTTTTATTTATATGCTGGTATTAATGAGCCGCTTGTTGCAAGTGTTTATTGTATTAGTCAGCCTCAAGTTTCTCAAATGAAATTTACATTACGTTCCACTAATAACATAACAACTAATAATAGTGATTTATCTAGTAACGACAAAGTTATTTTTAACGTAAAATCTTTACCTACAAATTTAACAACAAATCAAACATTAAATGGTGTATTATATTTAGATAGTATTATTTTTCCAGATAAATATGTAAATATTACTGGATTAAGTTCAACAACCATGACTGTTGTATCTGATTCAAATGTAGTAAATTATAATTTTAACTTCGCGAGTGGAGTTACATCTATTACTCCATCTGAAATTGAACAATATTGTGAGTTAAACGGTACAGTTTTTGAAAAACCTTATTTATCATTGAGATTAACATCGCGTACCGGAAAAGTTGATATAGTAACGATTCAACTTGAACCTTATTATAATAGACGTGGATATTATTCTAAGAAAAACGAAATTAATGAAGATGATAAAAATTATTTACAATTTGATTTAGCATTAAATGAAGGTAATTCGTTTTTAACTAATACATCATCGAGTAAAACAGTTTCTATTAAAAGACAAGGAATGGGTATAGGTAACGTTGCAGGTAATAATAAAGGACAAAGCAAACCTGCTGGAACAATATCAAATAACACTACAAACACTAATTTATTATCATCAACTTCTAAAATTTATTGGAATAAAACAGAATCTAAAATTATTGTTAAAAATTATGACGTTTTTGATATTTCGGCATTTAAATCACCTGGTATATTATTAATTCAATTTAAAACGTTTATAGACTTTATTGATGTTGGTCTTTTTACATATTCTGTTGTTAAATCAGTAAATAATACCATTGAATTTAGTGGAGTTTCTAAAAAATACTCAACTTATTATTCAGTTGCTGAACCAACACCATCGCATTTAACCACAGGTGGTACTTATGAAACTCATGTTTTTACAGATGCACAAATGTATTTTATTGAGGGTTCAAATGTTCAATCAGTTGAATTACGTGAGTACAATAATCCTAAATTAACAAGAGTTGATATTCGAAAAAATACAGATGGAACATTATCAATTGTTGAACAATATAATAGAAATAATGCTACTAATAATTTTATAAATCAGCCCGTATTTACTACGGCGGTACATTCTAAGAAAAATCCTGACGGAATTGCATTATTTTCAACCGATAGTAATCATAAGTTTTATGGTGTAAATGGAAATTTTGAACACGTTTTTACAGATGATTATAGTTGGCAAATTATAAATAAATTTAATCAAGAATTTATTGGACAAGGTATTAATGCTGTTTGTAGAAAAATTGTAGATGCTGTATCGGGAGGATTTACAATAGAATATCCAGACGGTGCAAAAATTGAAATGTTAAATGGCAAATATGATATAAGCACGGGTGCACCTGTGATAACATACCCAGGAAAACATATTTTTACACCTGATATTAATAGTAATAAATTTACAACTCTTGCAGAATCATCCGACTCATTATATAAATCAAATTTAACATATGTAACTAAACGTAATTTACCAGAAATTACTACAGGTAATTCTGATTATTTTCTTGGTGCAAATGATTCAACTTTTATTGGATACGCTAAAAACGTTAATGATTTATTTATTTTTAAAAGCGATGGTATTTATCGAATTGCTGATGAAGGAAATATAGATCCATATGGAGAAATTCCAAATATTTCAATTAATCAAATTAGTACTAATTTAATTTGTCAAGCTGCCGGATCAATTCAAGAAATTAATGACGAAATTATATTTTTATCCCAACACGGGTTTACGTCAATTCGTTCGGGCGGAATTGAATTTTTAAATGAAAACATTAAAAAAGATATTTTAATTTTATTACAATCATCACCTAAACATCGTATACGATCTTTTGTAAATGAAAAAAAGAATTTGTATTATTGTACCTTGATTAATGAAGTAGACCAATCATTAAAAGTTAAAAGCGGAACTTATATATTCAATACAGTAACTCGTCAATGGACATTTTCAGATTTAGAAATTTTAGACGGAATGACAGATCTTAACGGTCGAAATCTCATTGCTTATAAACAAAATTCAATTGAAGCCACCGGTCGTTTTGATAAAACTAGTTATTATGATTATAGTACAACCGATGTTACTAATTCTAGTTCACCGAGACCACATTCGCTTAATACCATCTTTAAAATACCATCTTATACATTTTCATACCCATTAAGTAAATCTAATACATATAATAATTTTTATTTAATTAGTCGAGAAAAACACACTTATAATTTATCAACAAATCCGATTGATCAATATGATTTTAAAACAGAAAAACAAATTGCTTTAAAATACAACGCGTTACCTGATAATATTACTAATCCAACAATAAGTAATCTTCTATGGGATAACGCTACACGGTATGATAATGCGGTAAAAACCGCTCAATTTAAAAATTTAATATGGTTAGAAAATGGATTTTCGTTTGTAACTCTTTTAAATGGATTTACAGATATGCCAATATCTAATATAAGTCCATATCCCTATCAAAATTCACAACAAACCCGTGGTTCAATTTTTGCAATGTATTTACCAAAATCAAATAATGTTAATAGTTTTATTAATTCAGTTCCGTATGAAAGAGTTGATCTTACTTCGGGTAATTACAAATTTTCATTGTTTGATTCATTTGTTCAAAATTTTTATAATAGAGATATTTATATTAAATTTTACGGTAATAGTCGGATAAATAATAAAGTAGAAATGTTTAAAATTAAATTAACAGATATTCAATATTATATGCAAAAAACTAACACCACATATGATCAACAATCAACTGTATGTCGATCATATATTAATTTTGAATTTCTAGAAGACAAACCTAGTTGGTGGACAGATAAAACCATAAATGGTAATGGGGATGCTGTAAAAATACAAGCTACCCCATATTATTTAGATACATGGTTTTTATTTGATAGTTTTGCTGTATGGATAGATTCTTTTGAAATTTTAACTGGAATTCCAGTTAAATTAACTTTTAATCCAGAATCTAATAATTCTCCTGATACAAATAAATTATTTCAAGAATATATGATACATACAGAAACTGTTAACAAAGGTGCTAGTGTTGCCTTTAAAACCGACAGTAGAGTTAATTTTAGCCAAGATCGTAATTTTAAATACAGTGATAGTTCAACTACTAGAAATGTTTTTAGAACCTTTATACCAACTTCAATGGCACGAGGTAGGTATTTAATTAGACAATTAAAACATAACATTCCTCTTGAAAATCTTATCATTACAGGGCAAACTATTGTTATGCGGGATACTAGTAGCACCCGTATACAGAAAGATAAGGATATCGATTAATGGGGTTACGTCAACCATCTAAAATTTCTGTGTTTGGAACAGCAGCGGCTCAAGGCGCAGAGCGGCAAAAAGAAGCTCGTGAAAAATTAAAACAAACTAATCAAACAAATACTGGTCAGGTTTTGGGTGGACAAGCTGCAGCAAGCACGGCGATGGTTGCAGCCGGTACACAGGCTCAAAAAGAAAGCACTCGAAATGTTTATGATACCGCTAAAAATTTTGTTTCACAATATAAACCAAATTTAACATTACCAACCGCAGATGTTGGTAGTATGATTAGTTCTGCACAACAATTATCAAGTGGTCCAACAGCGGCTAGTCAACCAACTGGTGGAAAAACAGCGGGCGGAAATGCGGTATGGAGTTCATTAACCGGTCCGGCCACAGGACTAGAACATGATGTGAGTGGTTTAACTAATCAAGAAGCGGCTTTTAGAAAAGATGCAGAAACAATTCAATCTACTTTAACGGCACTTGATAACATTAATGAGCAAATTAGAGCATCTAATGTAAAAGACCAAGAAAAATTAAATCGAGAAAAAACTCGACTTGAAGAAGTTTTAAAATCATATGTTGATAAGATAGAAGGTGAAAAATTAGGCCAAATTGGAACAAAATCTCAATCTGAAATTAATGCAGAATCCGCACAACGACTATTATCGGAAGGTAAAGCTGGCGGAGAAGTTGGTAAATTAAAAGCAATTTTTGGTAAAAGAAATGTTGGAAAATTTGGTGGTTTAGCAGGTCAAATTTACGGAAAAGATTTAGAATTAATGGAAAATATTGCAAGATCGAATATTGCCGAAAGCGAAAAAGAAAAATTACTTAGAGATACTGCATTAGGTCAATATAAAGGACAACTTGAAGATAAAAGATCTGATTTAACTAAAACTCTTGAAGACCGAAAAAAAGCAATGGAAATTACCGAATTGGGTTTACAGGGAGCGAGAGATAAAGGGTATACCGACGATGAAATTATTCGATTGATGGGTGATAAACTTGGTCAATTTTTTAATACCACCAAAGAAAACGGTAAAATTAAACTTGTTAGCGATAAAGTTGGATTTATTAAAGGCTTATATCAAACTCAAAAGGATAAAGCGTTACAAAATGCAGAAGAAGCAAAACGTCGAAAAGATGAAGCTACTGGTAAATTGGCAGGCGAAGCAGAAGCTAAAGGTCGTCAATTACTCGGTAATGTTGATCCATATACATTAGAAAGTTCCGGTGGTTATTGGCATGAAATTAAAAAATCTATCAATGGAACCAGTATTACGTCAAAGGGTGGACCCGGATTAGCGTATTGGGAAAAACAACGTCAAAATATGGATGAATGGTTAAACGATAAATGGACAGCTAATTATAGCGGGATATCAAAGGATAGTTCAATTATTGATAGTCAATTAAGGTTAGCTAGGGATTTTTCTGCAGCACTAGATAGAAAATATAATGAAATTAAAAGTGCATCTGATTCAAAAAATTATTCTGCATTAAGAAAATTAGAATCAGATTTACAAGATATTAGAACTGAATATAATCGACGACGTAAATCTATCGGAATGCCCGATTGGGAAATCGCAGGAGCTGGTAGAAGATCACAATACCGTAATAGAAATGATTTTATTTAATACGAGGTAAAAAAGATGGATCCACTAACAATAGCACTCATTGCGGGAGGTGCAAATTTTGCAATAAACGCATATACCGCGTATAAGAAAAAAGAAATATCCGAAGCTGAATACAAAAGAGCAATGGAAGCTGCTCGCTTATTAGAAAATCAACTTAAACAATTAAGACCTAGCGATACATGGGAAGATATTAATCCAGAATTATTAAAAGAAGTTGCTAAATTTAATCCAGATGTTGCTGCGTTTGTGCAAGAAAATGCACCACAATTAATAACAGAAGCCGGGTCTGAAACAGAAAAAAGAGTTCAAAAAGAAGCTTTACAAAAATATGCAGCCATGTCAGAAACCGGTCAAGATGTTATTTCTGACGCACAACGGGAACAGGCACTATTTGAAGCAGACGCTCGTGCGCGATCTAGACAACAACAACTGCAGGAAGCTTTGCGTAGAAAAGGTCAACTTGGATCAGGACAAGCAAGAGCCTTGCAATTTCAACTCGAACAAGAAGAAGCGCAAAATGCACGGCAAGCCGCACTACAAGGTGTTCAAGAAGCGGAAAATCGTAGAAGACAATCGTTAAATCAAGCTGCATCAATGGCTTCTAATATTAGACAAGGTAATCTTCAAGTAGAATCCGCAAATGTTGGTACAATGAATGCATATAATCAACGATTAGCAAATGCTCAAAATTTATATAATCAATACGCTAGTAATATTAGAAATCAAGCTCAATTAACTAATCAACAACGAGAAATTGAAAGAGAACGTTATAATTTAGGTTTAAGCAATCAATATAATATGTTTAATAGAATGCAAAGAGAAGCTGCTAAAGAGCGAGCGCGTCAATTTGATGAAAATCTATTAAATAGAATGTATGATATTAGAGAAGGACGCGAAACTCGTAGATCTCAAGGTGAAAGGGAATTTTTGGGAGATATGGGAACAGCGGTTACAAGCAGTGTATCAGCCGGAACTCAAGCATATATGGGGGCAGATGCAGCAAATACTAATAGAGAAATAGCAAGTGCATTAAAATCAAAATATGCACAGCCTGCTGCTGGTGCATCAAGTTTAACATCGGCAGAGCCATCTCAGTTTGCATTAGCTAGTGAACCAGTTTTTATAGATGATAGAGAAATGGATCAAATTGATTTTAATGAACCTCTTAATGTCGATGATGCATATTTAACAAATAATCCACGATTTAATAGAATGCGTAATTCTAGAAAAACACAAAAAAATCAAGGATTGACTGAAGAATTACTTTGGGATTAATGATTAGGAGATATTATGAGAAAATATTTAGAAGATGAATATTTAAATAAACAAGACATTCCTAATTTATCAAACAATTTTACAAAAGCATATGCAGATGAACCAATTTCTGATGGAACGTTTGATGAAAACGAATTAAATTCACAAATTGAAGAAATTAGAAAACAACTTCAAGATCCATCTAGAAGTGAACAAGAAAAAAATATTTTAGCATCGAGATTACCCGCAATAGAGATGCAAAGAAATAGAGCTATTTCAAAAAGAAGTTTAACACCTAATGAACAAAAACTAGCAATGGTTGAACCAACTTCTGGTTTACAAACTCCTGTTCCACAACTCAATCAACAAAATAATATTACTCCAGAATCCGAAATAAAGGTATCAGGTACACCAGGTTCCACGGTTGTTAGCAAAGATGCAATATCACAATTAGAACAACAACGTAAACCAACTCAAGTTCCAGATGAAACGGAACAATTAATGAGTGAATATAAATCAAAAAAGAAAGAAATAGAAAGTGAACTTGAAAAGGATGAAATTAATAAACTAGAGAGTGAATCTAAAAGACAATTTCAAACCGGTATTATTGGTGCATTAAATTCGTTTGGTCAAGGATTAGCTGCGATTACCGGAGGAAGCGCAAAACCTCTAGAAACTAGCGCGGCTACTATGAAAAGCATTCATGAACAACAAGCCGCTAGTGAAGAAAGAAGGACTAAAAGTCTTAAAGAACGTCTTCAGTCCGCAAAATCACCGATTGAAGAAAAACAACTAGAAATGGATTTACGTTCTCGTTTGACAAAAGGTAAAATGGAACAAGCTCTTATGGATCCAAATTCAGAGCAAAGTGTTCAGGCTCGTTCAAACGCCGCAACGTTTATTGATAACATGATTGCTCAAGGTAAATCAAATCAAGCTGATCCAGCTGTATTAGCTAGATTAGAACAAACTAAAGGTTTGTTGGGTCAAATGAGTGCTCAACAAGTACAAGAATTTTATAATACATTAAAACCATTATCTACCGAAACATCACTTGAAGCTAAAAACCAATTTGAAATGCGAAAAATGGCGGCTCAGGAAAATTTAAAATTAAAATTAGCGGACGCAAAGGATGCATCTGACCAGAAAAAAGTTGCTCAGAAAGAATTTATCAAAGATGTATCAAAAGTTGCCGAACAAGAATCGGAAGCTGCAAGAATTGCACCTCAAATGATTAACTTTAAAAACGATCTAGATGCTGCAATTAAAGGTGATAAAGAAGCTGCCAAACGGATTTCTCAAAATACTGGTGTTGTAACATACCTAAATGCACGATCTTATGAATCAAAGGGTGTTTTTACAGATAATGACTTAAAAGCCCTAAGCCAAACAGAAGCTGGTCGAACCTGGTTTGAACAACTTGATGATTTTGTTACAAAGGGTATGACGGGTAAATTGCCAAAAACATCTTTAATGCGAATTAAAAGTGTTATGGATCAAAATATTCATAAATTTGAAGAACCAACTAAATACGTAAAAGCCAGTTTATTGGAAAAATATAAAAATTTAGACCAAACAACCACAACTGATGTTTGGCGTCCTTATATTACACAATTAGAACGAACCGCTGCCAAAACTGAGCCTAAAAAAGCAATGCCTGAACAATCTGTAACTTCTCAACCAAAAGTTGAAAATGTTTCAAAAAAGATTAAATTTAAAATCAATGGTCAAATCAGACAATATGATTCAATTAGAGATGCTGAATTAATTGAAGAGGCTAGAAAAGCTAAATATGAAGAGGTTCAATAACATGCCAAAAACTTTAGAAGAAAAATTGTTGGCAGCGGGGGAGTCGGTTGAAGAAAACGAACCCGAAACTAGCACATTAGGTGCGGTTGCGCTTGGTGGATTACAGGGTTTAAGTTTTGGATTTGCAGACGAATTAGAAGCTGCTGCAAAGTCGGCACTTGGTGATATGTCTTATCAGGAGGCTGTTGAACAAGCTCGTGAAAAATATAAACTTGCAGAAAAAGAACGACCAGGTGCATATACCGCTGCAGAAATAGGTACAGGCGTAGGTTCAATGTTTATTCCGGGATTAGGGGCAGCAAGCGGTGCAAAAGTAGCAACGGCGGCAGGTAAGGGAATACGTTCTTTAATTCAAGCTAAACGCGGCGCTGAATTAACAACTAAAGGTGCAAGAGCTGCGGAAGCAATTGGGACTGGTGTTGTAGGTGGCGGCATTGGTGCAATAGGTACATCAGAAGCAGACGTGTTGTCTAAAAAAAGCCCAGAAGCAGCTGCACAATTAGCTGCTGATATTGGAACAGGTGCTGCAATTGGTGGTGCATTTGGTGGCGTTGCATCAAAAATCGCTGATTCTGAACGAGTACAAAAAGCCGCCAAAGCAATTAGTGAATCTAAAATTGGAAAAGCCGCAAAAGGACTTCGTGATCGAATTTTATCAGGCGGTGAAGAAAGTTTAGAAGAAGGTCAAAAGTTTATTAATCAACCCGAAAAAGTAAAAGAAGTAGAAAATATTCTTAAAAAGGGTGTAAATAAAAAAATACATAAGCTAGAAGATGAATTAACTAATCTAAAACGCGCAAAGGGCGCAGAAGATGATGTTATTTCAAAAGAAAAAGAAATATTTGATTTAGAAAAAGACAGACTTTCTAAAGAAATATCTGACATTCGTCGAAAAGAGGATATCAGTATTACATCTGAAGAACAGGCAGTGAGATCTCAAACATCAGGTCTTAAAAAAGAAGTTAGAGATGTAAAAGATGCATTAACAATGCTTGCTCCAAAAATTGATGAAGCTCAACAAACTATTAAAAATAGAGTGCAAGATTTATCTAAAAAACTTGATAAACAAAGTGCAGATTCTGTTAAAAATTTATATGATAATCAACTAAGACAAGTTGATGATTTGTCAAAACAAAGAGATATTTTTGTTGAACAAACGCTGTCTGATATCCGGGCAAGTACCGACGATGCTCAACAATTACAAGATGCTGTTTTAGATATGTATTCATTATATAAAGATGATTATGAAACCGCAATTAAACCAGTTTTTGTAAAAATAATGAGAGATGAACCTCGATTTATGCAGATGATGCAAATTGTTGAAGATCCATCTAATTTACCACAGCTTAAAGATGCTATTTTGCAAAATCAGTTTTCTAAAGCAGATGTTGTAAAAATGGTTGAAAATGCAAAGAAAAATTTATGGACATCAGATGTGTCTACACCATTTGGTGCTGCCCGTAAAAACGCATATCAGATTTTAAATGATAAAGTTACAGAAATTTCACCAGAATATAAACAATTTAACACAGAAATTAACAAATTATTGGTAACAAGAGACTTCCTTGAAAATTCACCACTCATTAAAATGAGAATGGCACCAAAAGTTGGTGAAAAAGGCGGAGAGTTTCTTGCACCAAAGGCATATGCAGCTGCTAAAAGACCAGATATAAAAGGATTAGAAACTTCATATATTAACGACCTTGCAGACAAAGGTGTGGATGTCGGTCTTTTGGCTAGACAAGAAAAAGCCTTACAACAACAGTTAACAACTGAACAGTTATTGCCGCTTCAAAACTTAAAAAAAGAGTTAGTGATTCGAGGTAAATCATTAAGAAATCAAATTGCTGAAATTGAAGATAAAATTAGATTAAGTTCTGGTGAAGAACGTCTTAAGTTAAAACGTATGTTAGATGAAAAGACTGATCAATTAAATCTTTATACTGATAAAATGACAGAAAAATTATCTAAAGCTAGACAAGATTTAGCGGATAAATATGATGTTAACATTCAATCAGCTGAGGATGTGTTAAAAGAAACCCGTCGTCAAACGCAAGAAGATGTTAATGCGTATAAATTACTGCAAGAACAACCGCTTAGTGCAGAAGAAGCGGGTCAGTTGGCAACGATTGGATTAACAACCGGAACTGTTCCGTTCAAATCAGGTCGTTTCTTAAGACCATCTCCTATGACAAGAATTAAAGTATACAACGCAATAGCTTCTCGATTCCAAAATCCGGCGTTGACAGCCGCAATTGCGCCTCGTATCGGACAGGGTTTTACGAGACAAGATATTATGAACCTTGCTAATACGCATAATGTTAACGCTAACACGCTCGAACAACAACTGATGGAAGCAGGCGAACTGGTCGTGGAATAACACCATATAGTAATATTGTATTAGAAGCTCTTAACTGCTTATTAACATTTATCAAAATATCTGCTTCCATATTATTTTATATCTGTTAGAATTATTAACAGAGGTTGTTATGGAAGTGCATAAATTACCTAAAAAAACCGAGCTAAATACTTATATTGTTTTGCTTAAGAATGGCAAAACTTTACAAATCGTTGCTGAACTTTTCGATAATTTGTTTGCAGGGGAAGATTATATGCCGGTTTTATACCGGTTTTATCGCAGTAAACGAATTATTTTTGAAATTGAAGCAGGTGACGTTAGAATGATTGCAGATAAAAACGAAGTTGATGTCGAACAAGCGATCACCGCATTAAAATATAAACACTATAAGAGGAAAAAACGAGAGGCTGGTTCATGACTAAAAAACTCGATGAATTCAATACAATGATTTATCGGTTGGTTGAGCGTTCTCTTGATGAAATGAATACTCAACTTGATCCACTGTCATCACAGCAAGTCACGTCTCTTGAAAAAATTAACAAAATAGTTGAAGTGCTTATGTCCAGAGAACGAGAACGCGGAGAATTTACCGAATATCGAGAAAAAACAACCGAAGAGTTGCTGGAACTATTAGAAAATGAAGAAGAATCTGACTGATAAAAAACACATATCAAATGAACTTATTCGGCGTGGACATTTTGACCATCTCTTTACGCCTACACAGAAAAACTTTTTTAAGATGGTTGATAATACGGATGATAATACGCTTTTCTGGCTTGCTGCTCGCAAATCTGGAAAATCGTACAGTGCATTTTTATATGGCCTTAAATTTATCTTCGAACATCGTAATCATGAAAAACCAATCATTGTTCGCCATATCTTCCCGACTATTAAATTGGCAAAGGAAGTTATGAGCGCACTTTGGATAGAGTTAAAGGATATCATACCAAGTGAGTTGCAACCGCGCTATAATCGCACCGAGGGTAAGTTTACATTTCCGTGGGGCGCAGAGTATATACTTGGAGGTTCTCTGCCCGAAAATCAAGATTCTAGCCGTGGTCCATTCTGCGCACTCTTTATCTTCGACGAATGTGCCTTCTGGCACAAAGAGTCGTTTCATACCTTTATTAATTCTGTTCTAAAGCCGCAGGCGACCCACTACCAAGATATAGTGCGTTACATTTATATCACCACACCACCGAAGGACATTGATCATCCGGCGTATAACGACGTATATACCGCGTGTATAAAAAAGAAAACTGCACACATTTCAACAATTTACGATAACCCATTCTTAAACGCCGCAACAATAGAAAAAATTAAAGAAGATGTTGGGGGGGAAGATTCGGATGCATGGCAACGTGAATATCTTTGCGAGTTGGTCATCGACCGTTCTGCATTGGTTGTGCCTGAATTTAATGAAGAAGACCACGTATCCGATTCTATTCCAGACCGCGTTGATAATTTTGGTCATCCCGTTTTATTCCGTCCTATTGTTGGCGGAGATGCTGGTTTGGTCGATAATACTTTTTTTGTTTTTGGTTATCATGATTACATCAGAGATCAATATGTGGTTTTAGGCGAATGGTATGGAAATTATAAAACTTTAGCAGAAATTAAAGACGCATATGATTCCGGAGTTGAACAATATTTTACAGATTGGATCGAACCAGAAACAGTGTTAGATATTTTTGAAATTGCAGCATATGATTTAAGGCACGAACATGAAATGAATTTTAGTAGACCCCGTAAGGCAAAAGTTGAAGAAACTATTTCATTTATTCGCGATTGCTTTATTAACGATAAGGTGTTAATACATAGTGGTTGTGAAAGACTTATTTGGGAATTAGGGAATGCAATTTGGAACGAAAGAAGAACAGAAATATCAAGGAGTTCAAAACAATCTCACGGGGATGGCATTATGGCTCTCGCGTATGCACTTAGAGAGGTTTCGTGGGGATCAAGGCCCGAAGATATTTCGGTCGGCATCGAATTTAGTAAAATCAGAAGGAGTCGTAAATGAAAAACGCAAACCTTGAAGATGCTTTATTAGTAGGTTCATTCATTGGCATTGCGTTTAGTGCATTTTATGCTGTACCATTTGTTGCACTTCTTGCGCTTAAAGCTGTGCGATCTGTCGAAGATAAGAAAGTTAATAAAGATTTACAGATTGAATTATCAAAGGTGCAGGCAGTATCTACACAAATTGAAGAACTACAAAACTCCATTAATAACGTCCGCGCAGCGGTCAGTCTTAGTGGCGGTCGAAGATGAAAATTAATTTTCCAAGACAAATAATAAAACCACCAATTAAAACAATTGAAGATGCGGATAAAGCATTCTCTTTTCTTTATTCACATATTCAATCGATAAATGATTGTTTAATTCAAATTGTATCTGGAAATTTATCATTAAACCTAAATGAAAAAAATTTACCATTATCTCTTGTTAAAATTAGTATGGTTTCAGGAATATCTAAAACAATACCTGGGTATGGTGCGACTATAATTTATGTCGGCGATAATGCGATAATTGATAAATTCGCATACAAAACTATTGGTGATAATTTACTTGAAATTACTGTTCTTTTTGACGATAATAAACAGCATGATGTTGTTTTTTTGACTGTTCGAGAAAAACTACCAATTTAAGGATGTTTGCATGAAAACTAAAGATTATATCTATTTAAAAAATAGTGAAGAACTTGCAACCGTCGTTGAAAGATATTGGGATGGTTCTCGTTCAAGTCCTTTTTATAATAGAATGCGCACACTATTTAAAGAAGCTTATCGGTATTATTACGGTTTAGTTTGGAATGATATGTATAGTACTACTACGGTTGGAGAACAAGACGAATTTACTGCAATTAATATTAATGAAACACGTTCACATATTAAAGGCGTGTTATCAATGACAACTCAAAACAGATTAGTATTTGATTGCCTTACCCAATCAACTGATGTCAGAGCAAGAAACAACGTTTTAATTGGTAATTCATTACTTGACCATCTTTTTTATCAAAAACGTCTAGAAAGACATTCTAGAGAAATGTTAGAAATTGGTTTATTTTCTGGTACATCGTTTCTTTATGTTGGTTGGAAAAGAGGTCAGTTAAAAGACGTTGATACTGAAGGAAATCCTGTTTACGGTGGAGATTTGGAAGCAATACCGTTAACGCTTTTGGATGTTGGTGTTAACCCTTTTAAAACTAATTTTGAAGATCAAGATTCTTTTAAATTTCGTAGAGTAATGAATAAATATGAACTTGCCGCAATGTATAAAAATAAATCTGAAGATATTTTAAATTTACCAAGCCCAGATCATGAAGAGTTAATTGGTGTAGATGATGATGAGTATGGGAGTGTTTGGGTTTATTATACGTTTCATAAACCATGTCATGCACTTCCTCAAGGTAGAATGATGATCAGTTGTCAAAACGGATTAGTATTATACGACGACATTAATCCATATGGTTGTATTCCCGTAGTGTGTTTTAGACCTGATATTAGATATGGAAGTGCATTTGGTCATGCGCCATTGTTTGATCTTATGCCTTTACAAGAAGCCGCTAATACACTCGATTCTAGTTTTCTGACAATGGCTGAAAATTTTGCTATCCCAAATGTGCTTGCGTCAGACCGATTCAAGGCTATTGAAACAGATATTGCTGGCGGTATGAAACTTATTCAAGGAAAACCAGACCCTGATGCACCAAATCAAGGGTTTCCGACTGCTATGAATATGCCTAAACCGGATAATGTTTACTTGCAACAGAGAGAAAAGTACAGCCAATATATGCAAGGTTTATCTGGACAAAACTCATCGGTTAGAGGTCAATATCAACAAGGTCAATCGGGTACAGCAATTGCTCTTGCAACATCGGCTGCGCAAATGTTTAATAGTGGACTAGAAGCATCTTATGTTATGGCAGTTGAAGAAATGGCAATGTTGATTTTAAAAATTTGCCACCATTTTATGTCAACAGAAGATATTATTGAAATTGCTGGATTATCACAAGATTATGCATCTTTAAATTTTTCAGAATCATCCTTATCCGATATTTCTAGGGTTAAAATTAATTTAGGAAACCCACTATCTAAAACTATTTCTGGTCGTGTAGAAATTGCAAACCAATTACTTGAACGAAATCAAATTAACGCTCGTGACTATATGAATATTTTGTTGTCAGGTCAATTACAAGAATCAATCGAAAAGGGTAGTTCACAAACAGCATTGATGAAACTTGAAAACGAAATGCTTGCACAAAATGATAAACCGATTATGTCCTTGCTAGACAATCATATCTTACATGTTGAGAAACATAGAGAAATGATTGATAACCCTTTGGTTAGAAAAAATCAAGCTATCGTTGCACTTGTTATGGAACATATAACTGAACATTTAGAAATTATGGAAGTGTTAAAAGTTGATAACCCCGATCTGCTTGATATTGCTCTCTCCAATCCAATCGGCACAACTCGTCAAATGATGGGCGGTGGCGTAGCGGTTCCGCAAGGACAACCACAACAAGCTAATAATGATGAATCTGGTCAAATTGCATCGCAAACCGCAGAAGCTGCACAAGAAGGTGGATTTCAACCCGTAGCTGAAAGTGCTAATCAAAGAGCAGAAGGTGTTCAACAGCAAGCGGACCAAGTTGTAAGAGGTGAAACTCCTCAATGATGCGTCAAATTAGAGGAGGAAATGCAGCAATGTATCGTAACGGAGAGTATCGGACGGATACCAATAATGGTTGTCCGCGCATGATTAAACTCCGTTCGTATGGCTTTCAAGCAGGCATAGAGGATCCAGCAACTCTTAAAGTTTTCAAAGTAGGCCATTTGTTCGAGGACTGGTTTGCATCAGAAAATCCAGGATTAATTAGAGAACATTGCGTTGAGTTTAAAATCAACCAATCGGTTGAATTTGTTGGTCATGTTGATTTTATGAACGATGACTATCTATATGAATTAAAAAGTGTAACCAGTAAAAATACTTATCGGGATGTGTTCAAAAAGGGTAAGCCAAAAGAACAAAACTTACTGCAGCTAATAACATATATGGTTGCACTTGAACGCGATAAAGGAAAGCTTATTTACGGTTCGTTTACCAAAAAAATCACATATGAACAGTTTCAAGAAATCGACGATGACGAGTTTGAAGAATTGTGTGAAACACTTGTACCAGATGATACCATAGAATTCCATATTCATATGTGTGAAAATGGACATTTCTATTGCAATAATGTCGAGTTGGATATTCACATAAATGACATTACTGAGTTTTGGCAAGAAGCTTCTTTCATGATATTAGACGAAGATGTTCCGCCCAGACCTGTAAAACTTAATGAAAAAAACTTCTTTGGGCCCTGCCACTTTTGCCCCGCTAAAAATATTTGTGCAAGCGAATACGATAGTTGGGATCAATTTTATCTCACCGTTAAAAATTCTATTGCAGCACGATAAACACTGTGTTAAGTTCTATTCACTAACCAATCAAGGTTAGTTACTTAAAGGAGTCGCGTATGTCGCGTAAGTTTGGTGGTTTTAAAGTTTCAGCAGAACAACTTGCAGTAGCAGAGAAGAAGGAACCTTCTCAAAAACGAGAAAAGAAAGAGGTTAAGTTTTTTCTTCCGGGTGCGCACGAAGTTGAAATCTCTCTGGTTGAAGAAAAAAATCCAGTTGCATCTGACCCAACATGGATTAACTATTGGATGGAAGTTACCGGTACGGGCGAGAAAAGAACTGGTGTAAACATTTCCGTACCAACGGCATCTCTTTCATTTAATGGCAAAGACGAAAACTATCCAAAGACCAAGTTGCTTCAACTTCTTGGTGCGCTCGGATATGATGTGACACCAAAAAACCTTGCATCTATTCTGGAAAGCACGTTTGGTAAGCCAGAAAAAATGGTAGGTCGTCGCCTCGGTATCACAGTCGGATATGATAGTGCGCATCTTCTTCCAAAGGGTGGAAAGTTTAATCTCGTTTCGCGATGGGGACGCCCACTTAAAGACAAAGCAACGGGAGAAGAATTGTCATTCTCTGATAGAGCGGCTGCTGAACTGTATTGCGAAACAAACAAAGTTAAGCTACAAAAATTTCCAGTGATTACGCAATTTAATACATTGGATACAGAAGATAGCCAAGAATCCAATTCTGGTGCATTTTAAAAAGTAAATAGCAAAGCAAACATGGAGGTTTGCTGTGTCAAAGTTTTCTAAATTGAAAACACGTCGTGCAGTACGGATCGAATCCGTGCTGTACGTTCAAGAAACTAAGAAGTTAAAAATACCACAGGAGATACCACGTGAAGTGCAGCTCTACATCCGCGCAATGGTTGACCGCTATGTTTGGGTTAGGTCGGATCAGCGCAAACAAGCCCTCGCAAAAAGTAGAATATCACGCGGAGTATACCTCTGCGATTGTTGCGGAGAACATTTTGGACCAAAAGAAGTCGAAGTTGAACACCCTGTTCCCAGAATTGAACCCGGAGTTGGATTTAACGACATCCATACATATTTACGAAGAACCTTCGTCAACGCAGAATACCTAAAAGTTGTTTGCAAGGATTGCCATAAAGATATAAGTTATTTGCAACAGCACCCAGAGGAATTTGAAGATGAAGTTCGCCAACTTGAAAGTTCAAAAACTTCAACAAGAAAAGTTTAGTTTTCAACTTCCTAACGGCGCATTCCTTAAGATAAAACATCCACAAGATAAAGGTTCGCAGACCGCATGGTGGCGAACTTATACCGCTATACAGCATAATGTAAAAAATCGAATGCCATTGTTAGGCGGCTTATCAAGCGGAACAAACATGCATGTGTTATTTGTGGATTTTGACTTCATTCCTAAGAAGTTTAAGACATGGGACGAGTTGCGGGATTTCTGCAATGAGATTCCGGGCGTGTGTGTTAGCGAATCGTTTTCGGGAAAAGTCAAATTGTGTCTGATTATCAAATTCGTCGGAGAGAAATCAATTCCAGATTTTGAGTTGCTGCCGCACATTATAAACGACATCCTGCCAATAGAACTACGCGATACTTATGACAAAAAAGGAATCGTATCAACTTATTT
>Ga0129333_10000184_pt1 | contig 43737 bp, 29 predicted proteins | sample CPB6_08_DNA_FD_94474 | JGI IMG/M metagenome (GOLD analysis project Ga0129333, IMG submission 94474) | Freshwater to marine salinity gradient microbial communities from Chesapeake Bay, USA - CPBay_Sum_0.6_0.8_DNA | ecosystem: Environmental > Aquatic > Marine > Coastal | place: USA: Chesapeake... | reverse complement strand
TTATACTTTCGGAGCAGCAAATGTCCTTTTGATTCAATACCTCAATAACAAAGAATGACTGCATTTGTAACACCCAAAAGCAAGAAAGCACACAATCGTTTCTGTAACTTAATGAACCGCAATAATGAATGTATTGTGGAGCAACATTGTGGAGACAAAGTGTTTCTAACCTCTGCGAATGGTAAGAATCACTTTTGGGTCAATCTTACCGCAGATGTTGATTGGAACATCAATTTGTGACAGTAACATGGATCCTCTAAAGTGTCCCAATAGTATGAACACTTACACTTCCCCTCTCACCTCTAAAGTCTACCAAATCGTTGAGACTTCACATACACGAAATGCATGGGATTCTGAAGGCAATCTGACACCTTATGTGCAATCTGTCTTTGACATCTATCATGAAGGCAAGAAAGTGCAATTTGCATTAACTGCTGAAGGTGTTGCTGATAGTGTAAAACATCTTGAGAATCCTGGTCCTGATGTATCCTCTCGCTTTGATTGATGACAAAAGTTCTCACTTTCAAGTCACCTGATAAGATGAAAGTTTTTACCCTAATCTTCATCGTAGCATTAGTTTTTTCACCATCAGTTCGTAACATCACCTCGAACACATTACACACTGTTGCTAATCTTATCTCAACCAATGATTGAAACAAACTATCACGCAATTCCCGCAAATCTGTTCCCTGAAATTAAATCCGAAGCAGATGAGCTAGGTGTGTCGATTGATTACTTTCTGATGGAGTTTTGCTCAATCAGTGATGAAGTAGCAGAGCAACTCTAACTTGGATCCTCTAAAGTGTCCCAATAGTATGAGCACTTCCCAAACGTCCCAAATGTCTAAAGTCTACGCTGTAATCGGTGGTTATGATTATGAAGGTGAGAACTTCAAATCTCTCCGCTTGTTTGATTGCTTCTCTTCTGCCACTGCTTATCAAAAGCACCTAGAAGAAGTTGAGGGTTTTGATTATGCCATCCTGGATACCCGTGAGGTTAATGTAGAATCTGCAATCGCTGCTTGATTGCAACTTGGATCCTCTAAACTGTCCCAATAGTATAACCACTGAACTTCCAACCATGAGAAAGATTGAACTCCAAATGAATAAGGCAATTTGTGATTGCAAAGACTGGAAATCTGAGAACACTGAAGTAACCTATTCGCCCGAACGTGATGCCAATTATGTTTATCTTCATGGCAATCATATCGCAACGATTGGTGATACCTTCCTTGAACTTTACACCTGTGGGTATAAAACTTCCACTACCAAATCACGTCTCAATTCTATTCTGAAAGTTCACGGAAATGACGCTCGAATCTTTCAACGTGATTTTGAATGGTTTGTGATTGATAACGGCAACACAATTCCTTTCACTGAAGGAATGGTTCTTAACTGAATTATGATAGAAACAACTGCTGCAATTCTAATCGTTTCTCAAGTCTTTCTTTCTTACTTTCTCAACAACAAATGACAATGACTGTTTCTCAACTTTCCAAAGACATCTATCGCAATCTTTTCACTGAAGAGCAGTGGGAATTGATCTACAACTTCGTCGGAAATGCTCTGGACGATGATGATTTCAATGCCGAAGATGTTTATGCAATTCGTAGCAAGATTTCCCTGTTGTTTGATGAACCTGTAGTGAATCACCAGACCACACCTTGCGACTGAATCTATCATCATTGTTTAATACTCACTGAGGAACGGGTTTGCCTCACCTTTTCAGTAAAGTTACCCAGGTTGAGTGTAGATAATTCGCTTAAGGGTTAAGTGGGTAGTGTAAGCGAGAGGGGACTGGTTATCCCCTCTTTTTTTATGCTTTTATGCCAAAATCAAGCAAAAAAGTATTAAAAAACGATTAAAAATGTATTAAAAAATATAGCTGAGTTTTCAACAATGTTGTGGAAAAGTATGTTTAATCTGTGGAAAAGTGTGCTGATAAATGTGTCAGAGTCTTGTGATTTAGACTCTTATAAATGTGTCAGAGTCTTGTGATTTAGACTCTTATAAATGTGTCAGAGTCTTGTGATCTTTGCCTGCAAGCTATCACAACCCCGCACAAATGTCAAGTACCCCCGCGTTCTCAAAACCCCACACATCCCTCACAAAAGTACACCGACCCCGATAAATACTCCCCAGGGACTTGACAGAAATTCCCCAGCATCTTACAATACTTTCAGTAACACCAACGGAGAGAGCTATGTCAGTTGCTTATCAACAAGCACAGAAGCAGCGTTATAGAGTCACTCTGGAGCTTGATGTATTCAGTGACTTCGACCCGCATCAGATTGACTGGGAAAAGTTATTCAAACTGGAACCCGCAGAAAAGTGTGAATCATACGTTGAGGATTTGAGTACACCTGACCGTTGGTGAGTAACTGTTACTTGGATCCTCTAAAGTGTCCCTATAGTGTAAGCACAACGACGACACAGTGAGTATCACCTATCAGTCCAATGCTCTCGACATTTCCTACAATGGGTGGGAGAATTATGAGACCTGGAATGTTGCACTCTGGATCAACAATGATGAGAGTTTGTATAACCTTGCCCGTAAGTGTGGTGGTTATCGAACCTTCTGTGATTGCGTCGGTTCAAATGCACAAACTCCTGATGGGGTTCGCTATAATGACCCCAAGGTAAATGTCATCCAAATTGATAGTGATGTGTTCGACCTCTAAGTAACACTCACTGACCACACTTTCATTATCAACAATCATGCGTTACATTCCTCAGTCTCAGTATACCTTTGATGAAATCTGTCAGCAATGCTCAGATGCTATCAATCGTCCCACTCAGTATCACAAACCAGTGGTGACGGATGTTTATAGTGAGGTGCGTAAGTTCTATCGCTACAATGATACTGCAAAGTTCTGGAGTTATGATGCACCACTAGTCGCACAGTAAGCATACCTAACTCCTGTCGCATGAGTATAAACTAGGCACCGTTCCAGGAAGTAGCACCACTGCTACAATGAGAGGACTAGGGACACTCTCACTCAACACACAGTTTCTAACAACAAACAACACAACATGTCCAAGTCGATTGCACTTTCTCTGCTGGCTCAAGGTAACACTGGCGCTGAGATTCTGTCCATTCTTGATACACTTGCTGCTGACAATGTTTCGGAGCAAAGTGATAACGAACCCACTCTGAATGAGGTGCAGTTCTAATAGTTAACTGTGCGTCCCTTGCTTGACAGTGGGGGACGCATATGTTATACTCATAAGTATACAACAGTTTATGCGTTAAAGTAGTCGTTGGGCAGTGATTTGCGCGGTTCGTTTATATCGTCGCGGCGGCGTTGCGTATATAAAAATCACTAACTACCCTAACCTACAGAGGTGACAAAACGCGAACGAAATATCACACTCATAAAAAATTTCCGGAGGGTAGGAAAGGTTCTATATACTTTTGGAGAGAAAAAAAAATTCCCCCCAAAAAAGTGTATGGAAAAGATTTATCATATTTACGCAAAGGATAAGTGTTTGATGCATTCCGTAAAGGAAGAAGATTTTGAGATGACTTGGAATACCTTCAACAAACTGGTAGGATTGCTCAAAACAGATTATCAAGCGGATGATTTAAGTTATGAGGAAGTCCTCGTAAATAAGGATACAGTAAGAAACTCATCGTATTGACAAATTCTAAATAGAACGATAAAATTGATCTTGATACATTACAAATCTTATGGCTAAAGGATTTACAGTAAAAACAGTTACACCACAGAAAACTCAGACTGAGACCTGGGATATTGATGCAATCAAACAGAGAATGCGAGGCAAATCAATTGTCTTCTGTCTACCTGGAAGAGGTTGTTCATATATTTTTCTGAAAAACTTTGTACAACTTTGTTTTGACATGGTTCAGAACGGCATGTCAATTCAAATCTCACAGGACTATTCGTCGATGGTGAATTTTGCTCGCTGCAAATGTTTGGGAGCAAATGTTCTTCGTGGGCCAAATCAAGTTCCCTGGGATGGAAAACTTGAGTATGATTATCAACTTTGGATTGATAACGACATTGTTTTTGATACCAGTAAGTTTTGGCAACTCTGTGACCTAGCACTACCTGCTGAGGGCGAAGAGAAGGAAATCACTGCAGGATGGTATGCAACTGAAGATGGTCATACGACATCTGTTGCACATTGGTTAGAGGAAGATGATTTCCGTAAGAATGGTGGAGTGATGAATCACGAAACTGTCGAAACAATGTCAAAGCGGAAGAAGCCTTTCACGGTAGATTACACAGGTTTTGGATGGGTCTTGATTAAAAAGGGTGTTTTTGAGAATCTTGAATATCCGTGGTTTGCACCGAAGATGCAAGTCTTTGAATCTGGCAATGTACAAGACATGTGTGGTGAGGATGTCTCATTCTGTCTTGATGCAAAAGAAAAGGGTTTTGAAATCTGGTGTGACCCTCGTATTCGCGTTGGACATGAAAAAACTCGCATCATCTGATGAACTATAACGTACTTTATAAAGGGCGTAAAATTTATACGAATCTCACTGCAGAAGAATGTAGTGAGGTTCTTCAAGAACTTTCAGAATCTTTCTTCTTAGAAGATAAGATTGACCCATCACTCATCGAATTGGAGGAAATTGAATGGCTAAAGGTGGAATGAATAAGGTTGTGTTCGAACCTGGAGCACCGAAGAAAACTCGTCAAGGGCGTTCTGCTCGTACACTACTGAGTGCTACGTCTCGTAATGGAAAGAAGAAAAGGTATCGCGGACAAGGTAAATAACCTAGATAGAGCAGGAAAACTTCCTGCTCTTTTTTATTGCAATTATGGCATATCTAAATCATAATCTTCCCACGATTACTTGTTATATTCGCAATGAGTTCTTGTATAATCATAAAAAAGGGCATGGAGAGGTAACTTTATGCGATGTACACTCTGTAGCGTCCTTAGAGAAGCATGTGCCCCTCTTTGAAGCGTTTCTAGAGAATGGAGTGAACTGGACTCGTAGACCAATTCATGCCTTTTGTTGGAAACCTGATGCACCAGTACCTGAGTTAGAAGAGTGTATGTGGTGGGATTGTTTTTCACCTTATATTGATGTTCAAGTTCGTTCAAGATTGGCTAACTTACGTGCTGAACTCATCAATTACCGTGGAGAAAAGAATGAAGGTACATACATGTTCACTCTTGATTGGTCATGGGAGTCAAAATCAACTCTGAATACTAATTTTAGTGAGACTCCAGAGCATAAATGTGCTCACTTTTTCAAGATGGATAATGGAAATTTCTATGCATACCCAAATAATAAGATTTTATGGTACGATGATGCGTGGACTAGGAATAGAATTACCAAAAATCCAGGGTATGAAATCGATTTAACCGAATATTCAGTCGAAAATCGTCGAAAAATTGAAACATCAGACGATTTTATGTATGAAATTACCAAAATTCGGGATAGCAACCCCGTAAAAAGTTCTGATTTTAACGAATCAGGAGCACAAAATGACCAAACAAGTCGATAAAGATGAAAATTTCATGAAAAATGAGTGGGGAACTCAGTATTTGTCAAGTGAATATGGTTGGGATTCTAAAGTTCAGTCTAAAAAAATGCTTCGTGAGATTGCGAATGATGACTTAACGCCCAAAAAACACGATTTTTTTCATCAGAACGAAATTCATCAAAAAATACGCAATGATGAGGACTATGATGACTGGAGTTATGGTACGGAACCCATTCCATTGAAAGAATTTTAGTTGAAATTACCCATAAATAAGATAGAATTTATAGTTTTCAATGCCTTTACAGAGGGTTAGCAAGAGTTTTAAAGACATTAGTATGACATTTAAAGCTAATCCTTTGAATGATGACTTGATTGCATTAAAAAATGAGTCTGCAATTGCAAGATCCATTCGAAATATCGTACTTACAGCACCTGGAGAGAAGTTTTTTAATCCAAACTTCGGTTCAGGTGTTTCTCAATTATTATTCGAAAACATCGATGATTTAACAGCATCCGAAATTCAAGATGAAATTGAAACTTCTATTCGTAACTATGAACCTCGTGTCTCTTTAATAGAAGTTTCTGTCAATCCAGACTATGATAATCAAGGTTTTTCAGTTGTAATTGTATATAAAATTATTGGTATTGATGTTTCTCCTCAACAATTAGAATTTGTATTATTGCCAACTAGGTAACCAGATAGATGCCACTACAAAACTTTACTGGTCTTGATTTTGACCAGATAAAACAAACCCTTAAAGACTATTTAAGAGCAAATCCTAATTTTACAGATTATGACTTCGAAGGTTCTAATCTGTCAACAATTCTTGATGTTTTAGCATACAATACATACATCACATCATATAATGCAAATATGGTGTCGAATGAGGTATTCATTGATAGTGCAACCCTAAGAGAGAATGTGGTTGCACTTGCTCGTAATATTGGATATACACCTCGTTCTAAAAAATCATCAAGAACAAATGTTAGTTTTTTCGTAGAGACGGATAATATTTCACCAACACCATCATCTCTTATCTTAAAGAAGGGTCCAGTAGCAGCATCTGGTAATCAATTTGGTGACCAATCCTATGTTTTTTGCATTACTGAAGACATTACAGTCACAATTGTTGATAATCTTGCTGAATTTAATTCAGTTGAAGTCTATGAGGGAACACTTGTTGATAGAAGATTCACATTTTCTGAATTCAATAAGACTCAAAGGTTTATTTTAGAGAATTCTGGAATTGATTTAGATACTCTAAAGGTTACCGTCAAAGAAAATTCAACATCAACAGTTGGTGTTAGATACAAACGCCAAGAAAACCTATTTGATGAATTAAACAGTTCAGTTATCAATGAAAATTCAACTGTATATTTTGTTCAAGAAGTAGAAGATGAGCAATATGAACTTGTTTTTGGAGATGGAGTTTTTGGGAAAGCATTAGAAGATGGAAATGTCATTGAAGTTTCCTATATCGTAACTTCTGGCGATTCCGCAAATGGTATTCGCAATCTTACATTCAGTGGAAAATTAATTTACAACAGAAATTCAATTGAATATTCAGTAACATCTGGAATTTCACTTTTAAATGTTCAGAATTCCTCTACTGGAGGGGAGCAAATTGAAGGTGTAGAGTCAATTCGAAAGTATGCTCCTCAAAAGTATAGAACACAGAACAGAGCATTGACTGCATCGGATTATGAAGTCTTAATACCAAATAAAATTTATCCAGAAGCAGAATCTGTTACTGTATTTGGTGGAGAAGAACTCATTCCTCCACAATATGGAAAAGTTTTTATCACAATCAAACCTAGAACAGGTGATTTTGTCCCTAATTCAATTAAGGAGAATATTAAAAGAGACTTAAAGAAATATGCAGTTGCTGGAATTGTACCAGAAATTCTAGATCTAAAATATTTGTACATTGAAACTAATAGTAAAGTTTACTATAACTCAAATCTAGCTCCAAATACATCATTTGTATCATCTTTAGTTGATGCATCGATTACAAAGTACCGCGAATCAAGTGAGTTAAATAAGTATGGTGCTCGTTTCAAATACAGTAAGTTTTTGAAACTCATTGATCAAAGTCACGAGTCAATAACTTCAAATATTACAACAATTCAAATGAGAAGAGACTTGAGACTTGAAGTTGGTACATTTGCAGAATATGCAATTGATTTTGGTAATGAATTTCACATCTCAGATATGAACGGATACAATATTAAATCAAGTGCTTTCAGAGTTATTGATATCTCCGATGAAGTTTATTTGTTTGACGTTCCAAATCCTGATAGAAAAACGGGAATAATTTCTTTATTCTCATTACCTTCTACTCAAGCATCATCGCCAATTATTCGTAGAAAAAATATTGGAAGAATTGATTATATGAGAGGAAGAATTACACTTAATCCTATCAATATAACATCTGGAAAACTTAAAAATGATCAACAAATTTTAGAAATTTCAGGAATTCCATCATCAAATGATGTTATTGGCCTTCAAGATTTGTATTTACAATTAGATAGGAGTGAAATTGAAGTTATTATTGATGAAATCAGTTCTGGATTGGATCCATCAGGTTCAAATTATAAAGTTAGTTCAAGTTACAACATCGGAAATATCGTAAGATAAAAAAATGACGAAGAAAAGAGTTCAATTCAACAAGGTTGTTACCAATCAATTACCTCTTTACGTACAAGAGGACTTTCCTCTTATTGGTGAATTTTTAAAAAGTTACTATCTGGGTCAAGAGTTTCAAGGTGCTCCTCTTGATTTAATTCAGAATATAGATTCTTATATTAAATTATCTAACTGTGGTAACACGATTGATTCAACGACTCTTTCTTCAGACTTGGAAATTGATTCCACAACTGTACAAGTTGCCAATACAAGTGGATTTCCAGAAAATTATGGTTTGATAAAAATCAATGATGAAATTATTACATATCAATCCAAAACAAGTGTTTCGTTTGTAAACTGCACTAGAGGTTTCAGTGGAATAACTTCGTTTAGAAATTCTGAAAATCCAGAAGATTTAGTTTTTTCAACATCTCTTGCAGATTCTCATACCAATGGTTCAAAGGTAGAAAATCTTAGCGTTTTATTTTTACAGCAGTTTTTAAATAAGATAAAATCGCAAATTCTACCTGGATTCCAAAATAGAGAGTTAACTTCTCCTTTAAATGAGCAGCAATTTATACAACATTCTAAAGATTTTTATTCTACCAGAGGAACAGACGTATCATTTAAGATTCTGTTCAAGGCTCTCTATGGTGAGACTGTTGACATTATTAAGCCAAAAGATTATATAATTTCACCATCAAATGCAAATTTCAGAAAGACAAAAGATTTAATTGTAGAATCAGTTTCTGGAAATCCATTTGATTTGGTCAATAAAACACTATATCAAGATGTTTTTGAAAATATTCCTAAGGCATATGCGCCAGTTTCTAACGTCGAAAGTGTATCTGTAGGTCTATTAACAGACAGATATTATAAAATCAGTGTTGACGGTTCTACTATCAAAAAAGAAGGAACAAATACCGAACTACTTTATGATAATTTTTCATCACATGCCAAAACAAAAGTAATTGGCAACGTTGGAATTGGTCAAACATTTTTAGATGTCGATTCAACAATTGGATTTCCCAATTCGGGAACATTAACATTTGCATATAATGATTCCACCATAGGCATAGTTACATATTCAAGTAGAACATATAATCAATTTTTAGATGTAATTGGTATTGAAAAACCAATTTTAGACAAGACTGAAATAGACCAAAATACTTTTGCATATGCTGCTGGTGCTGGGACTACTGATGGTATAAGAGTAAAAATTAGATCCGTCTTAAATGAATTAAAAATACCAGACAGAACATACGGGCAGAAAAGAGGTTCTAGAATAAAAATTATTTCCTCTGGAAAAGTTGGTAATAATCCTAAACAAAATAATTGGATTTTTAATACATCACAGTCTTATGAGATAGAATCTTTAGTTTTAATTGACCCAGAAAATAATATTTTTAGATTAACAACTAAAGATGAAAATATTTTATTAGCAGGAGATAAATTATCTTTAATATTATTTGATGGAAACTCTATAAGTGGGGAGTTTGATGTAACAGCAGTTTACAACAGTAAAACTCTTACGATTAAAGGACCAAGTATTTCAAGTCCAGATAAAGTTCAAAAAGTAAGAAGAATAATCACAAAAGTAAACTCATCTTTCTATCCGTACCTGAATAAGTACTCGTCCAGTGTACAAAACACTTATATAGATGAAGATAGAGTTTTAGTTGCTTCTTCTTCTTTACCATCATTTTCAAATTTAAGAATAAATCCAAGAAATCAAAAAATAATTTTTTCTGGAAGATTTTCTGGTGGAGATGAAACTTTTAAAATAACTGACAAATTTGATCATAATTTTTTCAATGGAGATGCAGTCTATTACACTCCAGAAAAAGATGAAAATGGAAATGTACTTAGTTCTCTTTTTTCTGAAGGCCTTTATTTTATAAGGAGAGTTGATGAAAATACTGTAAAATTTGCAAAAAGTAGACCAAATCTTTATAAAGAAATTTATGTCCGCGTAGGTGAGTCTTTTGGGCAAATTTTAATCACAAATAATTGTCTTGAGAGGTATGAATTTAATTCAAAGATAATTCAACCACAAAAATTATTGCGAGAAATTGCAAATCCAGTCGATGATAATAAGATTTATGAAACACAATCTGGATTTACTGGCATTTTAGTGAATGGTGTTGAATTACTTAATTATAAGTCTGACGATAGAGTTTATTATGGTTCAATTAATTCTATTGATGTAGTTTCTGGTGGAAAAAATTATGATGTGATTAATCCACCAATTTTAAATATCTCAGACCCTGTTGGTTCTGGCGCAACGGGATTTTGTGGTGTCACTGGATCTTTTCAAGATATTCTTATTACAAATCCTGGATTTGATTACCTTGAAGTTCCCACAGTAAAGATTAGTGGTGGAAATGGAAGAGGGGCAGTAGCCGAAGCTAAATTGAGAGTTATACCTCATGAGGTTCTTTTCAATGCAGATAGTTCTGATAATGTTGGACTAGGTTCAGAAGTATCGACAATTGGATTTTCCACCCAACATAAATTTAGAAATTCGGAAAGAGTTTCTTACAAAACTTTTGGAAACACCGCAATATCAGGAATAAACACTAATTCAATCTATTATGTTTCTGTGGTTGATGATTATACCGTAACACTACATAAATCTTTTGAAGATTCTGCAGTTGGAATTAATACTGTATCTTTGGAAGATTATGGTAGTGGAAGACATGCAATTTGCTCTCTAAATGGAAAAGCAATACTTAACAATATTCAAATAGTAAATCCAGGTGAGGGATATACTAACAAGAAAGTTGTTTGTTCACCTATTGGAATTAATACTGCCATTGATACTATATCAATCGAAAATCATGGATTTGAAACTGGTGAGATTGTCAAATATTCATTTGATCAAACTCCTATTTCTGGAATTAACACTTCGGATGAGTATTATGTAACAAAAGTTGATAAAAATAATTTTAAGTTGTCTTTAGTTGGTGTCGGAATTACCAATAAAGATTTTTACTTAAAGACTGGGCAATATGTTGAACTAAAAACTTCTGGAGCCGGAACGCATTCGTTTAACTATCCAGATATTACAGTAGAAATCATAGGAAAAGTTGGATTATCATCAATTGCAAATAATACATATAAAGCACAAGTAGAACCAGTAGTTAGAGGTTCAATTATAACAGTTAATTTAAAAGATAATGGTGTAGGATATGGCGTATCTAACATTATTAATTTCGATAGAAGTCCAGAAGTAACATTACTCTCCGGAACTTCATCCGAACTTTCAGCAATAGTTCAAAATGGAGAAATTGTAGAAGTAGTTGTCTTATCTGGAGGAAAACAGTATAATGCACCACCAAAACTAGTAGTTATGGGTGATGGTGAAGGTGCTAATTTAATTCCAGTTATTTCTGATGGAAAAATAATCGCAGTAAGAATTAATAATGGTGGATTTGGTTATAAGCAACAAACAACGATAATAAGTGTAGAAACCCCAGGAACTGGAGCACAGTTTAAAGTTAATCTACAATCGTGGAGAATTAATCAATATAAAAAGAATTTTTCAAATATAAGTGATGATGATACTTTTATTACAAAATCTTTAAATTCATCATATGAACTGCAATGTGCGTACATGTACGCACCTAGAAGTTTAAGAAGTTCATTGAACTCAATCGACCAATTTGGAAATCCAGTATATGGAAAATTTGATATTACCAAATTCAATGATGTTGAAACAAATAGCGTCAATCACTCACCGATAATTGGATGGGCATATGATGGAAACCCAATTTATGGTCCATTTGGATATTCGAATAAAAATGGCGGATCAATTATTCAATTAAAATCTGGATATAGTTTAGACTTAAAACCAAATAGACCTCCTTTAAGTGAGTTCCCTGAGGAATTCTTTGTTGAAGATTTTACTTGGGCAGATTCAACAGATGAATCTTATTTGGATGAAAATAATGGAAGGTTCTGCGTCACTCCTGATTATCCAAATGGAGTGTATGCATATTTTGCAACATTTGATTTGATTGCATCATCGGATGGTTTATTTAAGAACTTCAAAAAACCATCTTTTCCATACTTAATAGGAAAAAATTACAAATCAAAACCAAACGACTTTAATTTCAAAATTAAATCAAATCAAGATGAAATAGATTTGAATAAAACTAATTGGATAAGAAATGTTTATCCTTATGGAATTACTAAAAAGAATAGTTCATATGAATATATTAACGAATCGTACAAATACACAAATCAAGACAGTATTGTAAGGTATGTTGAAAAAGGAACTGTAGACTCTATTGGAATAATTACAGGTGGAAAAAATTATAAGGTAAATGACCGTGTAATTTTTGAATCTGACCCAACGAACGGATTTGATGCTAAGGCTAAAGTATCAAGAATTCTTGGAGTTGGAGTAGGAACAATTAGTGTTGAATCGTTAGAAATTAGTAATGTTGAATTTTATCCAGAATCTGAGCGACAAATTCTTGCAATTTCTGCCTCAGCACATAATCTAAAAGATAGTGATTTTATCAATATTTCTGGCCTCTCAACTTCTTCTTCTTCTTTATTTGAAGGTTCTTATTCTGTAGGAGTAACAACTGCAGAATTAACGCTCACTAAACAGTTAGATTATGCATCTACAACAGGAATTGTAACCTTTATTAATGTGTCAGGGTCTATTGATTCTCTGCAGTTTCCAAATATTAAAGAAAATGATATTTTAACGTTATATGGAGATTTTAACTATGGGCAACCATTTAGACAACTTTCACCTCAAGTAGGAACAGCCATCACATCTAAAGCACTTCCGTCTAATGCTATTAGAAAAAATGATGCTGACATATACAATTGGTGTTGGGACAAATATGATGCATTTGATGTGGATGGTGATGGTATTGTATCGGTAAATGATACGACTGTTTTAATTAGATACTATTTTGGATTTTCCGGTGATAATTTAATTCATAACATTAAGTTCCCAAATAATGCAACTAGAAATACTAGCAGTTCGATAAGAAGTTTTATTGGACTCCATACCATGGGTGGAACTGCTTACCATGACGTTGATGGTAATGGAGTTATTGGACCACTAAGCGATATCTTAATGGTTACAAGAGTGTTTGGTTCAAATGAATTTAAAAATCCAGATGATGGTGGACCTGCCACTAGCCAAGCAGCAAATGTTGAAAACGTAAAAGTTTTAAATATAGATTCCAAGTCGTCCAGAATAAAAGTTTTAAGAACGGATGCTAATACATATAGATTCCCACCTGGAACAAAAATAAAAAATAATTCTAGAAGATTTACAATTAGAACGGGTGTTCAAACTAATTTAACACCATCAGTTAATAGAGAATATTACTTTAATCCTGAAGAATCGATTGGTATTGGAAGTGATGCTAGCACTGGAATTGGAATAACAATTAACATTTCTAATCCAGGCGCAGGACAAACTCAAGTTTTTATTCCAACCAGATCAATTTATATACCTAATCATGGATTACTCACCGGTGATGAATTAACATATTATCCTAATTATTCAAATAGTGAAGACTCAATCGGAATATCAACCGTTGGTGGTGGTTCTTCAATTGCACTATCAAGTTTTTCATCTCTTTATGTTGCTAAATTATCTGAAGATTTTATAGGAATATCTAGCGTTAAAGTTGGATTAGGAACTACTGGTCAATTCGTTGGTGCTGCAGCTTCAACAAGTCATTGTGGTTTATTGTACTTTACTGGAGTTGGAAGAGGAGTCAATCATAGTTTTAGAACAAACTATCCAAATGTAGTTACTGGAACAGTAACTAAAAATTTAGTAACAGTTGCAACTGCTAGCACTCATAATTTGTCTAATTTTGATTCAGTTTTTATTGATGTAAATCCAGCGTCAACAACATCTATTTCTGTACGTTACGATAATAATCATAAAAAATTAATAGTCAATGGTCTTAATTTTACCTCTAGTTCTGTAGATATTTTAAATAATACAATTTATATTCAAAATCATGGGTTAGTTTCTGGGCAAAAAGTAATTCATATTTCAGATTCTTCATCTGGTGGTCTTGAGAACGAAAAGGAATATTTTGTTCACGTTGTAGACAAAAACAAAATAAAACTTACAAATATCAAGTATGAGTCTCTACAAAAAATTCCCCAAGTTGTTGACATTAAATCATCTTCATTTGGCACTTTATACCAAGTGAATCCACCAGTAAAAGCTTATAAAAATTCTACACTTATTTTTGATGTATCTCACAATTCACTATCATACATCCAAAGTGGTGTTAGATATCCTGCTTTTAAATTTGTAATTTATACTGATAAAAATTATTTGAATGAATATCAATCTTTACAAAAAACATCAGAATTTGAAGTAACAAGAAATGGTATCATTGGAGTTTCCACCAATGCTTCAGTCACTGTAAAGGTTAATCAAGGAACTCCTAAAGTTCTTTATTATAGATTATTACCATTAAATGTTACAGATAATCCGGAAATTAACAAGCGAATATCAATAGATGAGAGTGTAGATTTCAATAATCAAATTCTAATTGAATCAAGTAAGTATAATGGTGAATATGAGATAAAAGTATCTTCAAATAATACATTTAATTATACTTTAAAATCTTACCCAGAGGCAGATTCATATTCAACCTCAAATTCAGTGATAAAGTACACAACATCATCACAAAGCGCATCTGGCGCTATTGATAAAATTTTATTAAATGATAAAGGAAAAGGTTATACGAAAGTTCCAAGTATAGTTAGAATTGCGTCTTCTAATGGCACAGAAGCAATCTTAGAGGCATATAGTAATTCAATAGGAAGAATTAAAAGAACTTCAATAGAAAATATTGGATTCGATTACTCTTCAGATTTAACTTTAAGACCATCGGTTAAAATACCCCAGGTTCTACAAATTGAATTGTTAAATGGATTAAACTTTGTTGGACTTACATCTTTTGGACAACCATACCCAATTCCACCAAAATTAGTTGTTATTGATTCTATTACAAATAAAATAGTACCTGATATTGACATTAGATTTGCAAGTTCTGACTGGACAAAAACACCAGAAAAACTTGAAGAGCAGTATAGTAAACCAGTTATTGAGATCGTTAAAAATACTTTTTCAATATCAAATCAAGTACCAAAAATTATACCCGTACAAAATTCAAATGGAATTAAGGTATCAAACCTGAGTTACAATTCATCAACAGGTGAAGTAACCGCTACATTAAAAAATTCATATTCGGAAGCAGAGTCTTTCCCAATCTCAGTAAACGATAGAATTTTAGTTGAAGGTGTAAGTGTTGGTGTTGGATCGACTGGAACAGGTTACAACTCATCCAATTACGATTATCAACTTTTCAAAGTAACTAAAGTTTTCAAAAACACTGGTGGAATAGGAATTGTAACATATTCATTATCTGAGTATCTTAATCCTGGTGAATATCCTGGAAACTTTGATAGTGGTAATTCATCAGCAACAATAGTTCCTGAAAGATTTTTCCCAACTTTTAAACCTGAATTAAAAGCTCAGGAATTTAGAAAATTAGATGTTGTATCTGATGGTGTTGCATCAGGAACTGTTTTTGAATTTGATGCTAAAAACAAATATTTGATTGTAGAGAGTTCTGATGAATTCCATGTAGGAAATCTCATCAGATCTAATGCAACTGGTGCTACAGGTAGAATTAAAAATATTTTTTCATTTGATTCATCATATAAAACAGATTACTATTCTGTCGTTGACAATGGATGGGAATATGCAACAGGTTTCTTAAATGATTCTTCTCAAAGACTTCACGATAACGAGTATTATCAAAATTTCTCTTATGCAATTAAATCTAAAGTTTATTATGACAAGTGGAATGATATTGTTAGCACATTAACTCATACTGCAGGATTTAAAAAATTCAGTGATTTGCAAGTTGAATCAACTCATACACAAAGTCTTGTTCCAGAAATTACACCTATTGTAACTGCGTATATTTCAATTGACAGTGAATATGATTTAAATTGCGTGTCTGATATTGATTTAGCATTTGAAAATTACTTAACAAATAGTGAAGTTGCATTTTCTGATGAAATTAATTTCTATTCTAGTATTCTTAAGGATTATGATGAAAATATCTCTAATCGTGTTTTACGAATAGATGATATAAGTAGTGAATTTAATAGCGCGGGAAGACAAACTCCATATAACATTGTCGATGGCACTAGCATTTTAGAAAGTAGAGCAACGAGATATATTGCATACGTTAGAGATAGATTATTTACTGGAGAAAGACAGGTTTCTATTGTCAATGTTTTAAGCGACCCTGCAAGATTAATTACTGTTTTAAATCAATATGGTAGAGTTGAAAGTCAACTTGATTTAGGATCATTTGATTATGAAATTGTCGAAAATATAGGTTATTTGAGATTTTATCCTACAAAATTTAGATTTAACAATTATAATGTTACATTTGTATCTTATGATATAGAACAAATTTTAACAGATTCTGAGACTGCATCTGGTGTTTTGAATTTAGGTATTTCAACAGGAAGTACTGGTTCATTGGTAAGCATTGCATCTTCAAATGTATTTGTTAATTCTGGTGTAACAGAAACAATTCTAAGACTCTCTGGAATTAACACAACTACATCTGGAACAAGATCTGCAAAGATTTTAACAGTCATTGAAAGTAATGAGTCTCAAAGTGTAAGTGAATTTAATGAAATTAATTTAATTCATGATGGAACAGACGTTCATGTTATTGATTTTGGACAATTAAGTTTGCACACATTATCAGATCCATTCTCAGCATCTGGATTAGGAACTTTTTATCCTTACTTAAGTGGTTCAGACATTGTTGTTGACTATAAACTTAGTGCAAGTTCTGGAGTTACTACTGCTAAAGTTAGTTCAGTTGTTGTTGCAATTTCTTCCGAATCATATACTGCAGAAAACACTGGTGTTGGTGCAACCAATTACTTATCTAATGGAATTATAACCGCACAAGATAAATCACTTCCAAGTTCTTTACCTTCAACAGAGCAAACAATAGTCTCGATTCCTATAGATTATGAAGCGGCTTATTGTATTGTACAAATATCCGATATTGACAATAATAAGTATCAACTATCAGAAGTCGTAGTTCTTTGGGATTCATCAAACGCTTACATTTCGGAATATGGGGTTGTTAATACTTCTGGAACTGACTTAGGTACAATAAACGCAAGAATAGTTGGTTCGAATGTTGAACTAACATTTACAAGGGCATCAACATATAATGCAAAAATAAAATCATTAGTTCATGGAATTGGAATAGATGTAATTAATATCGGCTCAAATATTGATTTGGCAACTGCGAGTATTAAGAGTAATACTTCATTCTATAGAGGAACTGAGGTTGATGTTAAGAGAGACTTTAATCTTTCTTATAAGGGATATTCAATATTTAAGAGAGTATTTGATGGTTCCAGTTCTTCTGTAGTTGATTTGGAAAATAATACAGTTTTCATTCCAAATCATTTCTTCGTTAGTGGAGAAGAAGTATCGTACTATCCAAAAACTGGAATTGGTACTAACAATATTGGTATTGCAGTAACTTCTGTTATTGGTATAGGCACTACAAGTAAGTTACCCTCTTCCGTATTCATTATTAAAGTTGACGAGTCTAAAATTAAATTTGCAGCCTCTCCTGAGAATGCACTTAAAGATATTCCTGTACCTATTAATCTAACTTCAGTTGGAATAGGAACATCGCATAGCATAGTTTCGAAAAAACAAAATCAAAAAGTATTGATTTCTCTTGATAATTTAGTGCAGTCTCCAATTGTTGCAACTTCAGTAACATCATCACTTGCAGCTGAAGCGCCAATAACACAAGATTTAATCTATTTTACGGGAATTACTTCATTCTTTAGTGGGAATCTTATAAAAGTTGACAATGAAATTATGAAAATTATTGGTGTGGGAATTGGATCTACTAATGCAATTCAAGTTGCACGTGCTGAAATGGGAACGGTTCTTGCTGGACACGACACTGGAGCAAAGATAACAAGAATTTCTGGTAATTACAATATTGTAGAAAATATCATTACCTTTGCGGACCCACCTCCCGGAAGAAATCCAATTGGCTCTATAACAGATCCAGTTCCATTTAGAGATTGGGAAGGTATTACTACTTCTTCAAGTTTCAGCGGAAGAGTTTTCATGCATTCAGGTGCTAAAAATGGAACAGAAGAAGCATATGCAAAAAATTACATTTTTGATGATATATCTCAGAACTTTACCGCAAGTCGCAACACATATACTCTGAAATCAGGAGGTTCTGATGTTGTTGGTATTGCAACAAATAATGCATTTATTCTGATTAACAATATTGTTCAGGGTAAAGGATTAAACTATGATTATACATTAAGTGAAGTATCTGGAATTACATCGATTACATTTACCGGAACTCCTAGCGCACAATCATACGATCCAAATGCTCTGAGTTTACCCACAGGAGGAATTATTGTATCTGTTGGGTCAACAATGGGATTTGGTTATCAACCTCTTGTAAGTGCTGGTGGCACTGCGGTTGTTTCAATTGCAGGAACAATTTCCTCCGTAAGCATCGGCAATAGTGGTTCTGGATATAGAGTAGGTGTTCAAACAGTTCGTGTTGCAGTCGCATCGTCAACCGTAGGAACTCCAAATCTTCAATTTATTGGAACCGCTGTGGTCAGTAATGGTCATATTGTAAGCATTGCAGTTACAAATCCAGGTTCTGGATTTAGTCAGAACAATCCACCATACGTTATAATCGATGCTCCTCTTCCATATTCAAATATTCCATTGATCTACAGTCAAAGTAGTCTAGGTGGAGGTGGAACTCAAGCAAAAGTTGATATAACAGTTGGTCAAGGTTCAAGTGTAATTGCATTTTCACTAGTAGATTTGGGTTATGGATATGGTGTAAATCATACTTTGACTATACCATCTGGAGGGCTGACTGGAATTCCAACAACATCCAGTGCAAACTTCAGAGAATTTCAACTTGAAGTTCAAGAAGTTCAAACTGATTTATTCTCAGCTTGGTCTATTGGTGAGCTTGAAGTCCTAGATAATTTCTCAAGTCTTTTTGATGGAGTTAGAAAAGCATTCCCAATTACTCGTTCAGGAGTTCCAGTTTCAATTCAATCTAAGTATGGTTCTCTGGTGAAAGTTGAAGACGTAGTTGTAATCTTTATCAATGATGTTTTACAAGTTCCTGGTGTTTCTTATACCTTTAAAGGTGGAAGCACAATTACATTTAAGGAAGCACCAAGAAAAGATGATAACCTGAAGTTCTTCTTCTATAAAGGAACAAGTGGAATTGATATTCTACCAAAAGAAGTTACAAATGTAGTTCAACCTGGAGATACATTAACTCTTAACTATAGAGATTCTTTAAATCAAAAGAGTTTCTTACAGCAGGATAAAAGAGTAATTACTGATATTAATTCTTCAAGTTCAGTTGATACAAACGTTTATTATGGCCCTGGATTAATTGAAGATAGTGAAGTTCTCAGAGCTGTTACACTCTGCAAACAAACTGAAGACTTAATTATAGAAAATAAAGTTATAACAAAAGATAGAGAATCTTATGAACCCAGTGTTTTCCCAACAACAAATATAATTACATCTTTGGGAATTGGTTCAACCACGATTTATGTGGAAAACGTTCGTCCCTTCTTCTTCCCACAAAATGAAGGTGAAAATCTAGAACATCAGAACAAAATTACAATAGTTTCCCAACAAACAAAAGTTGCCGCAGCTGCTACAGCAGTTGTTTCAGCAGCAGGAACAATTACAAGTATTGTTATTTCGGATGGTGGAGTTGGTTATACAACTTGTCAGGTTGTTATTGACTATCCAGTTGGAATTGGTACAACAAGAGCAACAGCAAACCCTGTAATTTCTTCTGATGGAATAATCACCAACATTCAAGTTGTAAGTCCTGGAGTTGGATATACAAACACCAACCCTCCTGCAGTCTTAATTTCACCACCAACTACAACTCAAGAAATTATTGGAGTTTCTACGTATTCTGGAGATTCTGGAATTATAGTAGGAGTTGCCTTTACAAATGGATTTGATGTTGGAATTGGAACTAGTGTAGTTTCAATGGATAAAATGATTCTTGATTTCCATATTCCATCAAATTCACATCTAAGATCGTCAACAATTACAGGAGTTGCTGTTACTGTAAGTGGCATTTCTACTGGAGATTTCTTCGTCATCAATAAATCTAATTTTGGAATTTCTTCCGGAAAAGAAAGATTTAGTTATGGAAATGATGATTCAGTTATTGGCATTTCTACAAATTTTGTAGACGGTTTGTATCAGGTATATGAATCTAACATATTACAAACTGAAGTTACTGGTGTCGGACTTACTTATGTTAATAGAGTTACTGTTAGAGTTTCTGGTGCTGGACAAACAAACTTCTCATCAACTTTAGATACTTTTGATTTGACAACCATAACCTTTGATAAAAAATCTGCAATAGACTTGGCAAATGAAAATATTTTGGTCTACACAGTACTAAGTTATTATGGTGACTTTAGTTGGGGTAAGGTTAACACTTCGCCAAGAGTTGGAATTAATACTTTTACATCTTATGCAAAATATGGATTGGTTGGAATAAATACATCTGATTATATTTTGAGAACCAATAGATTAAAGTTTGATAATTACACGGGATAAATACTTTTAAATCAATCCACAAATAGTCTTTAAAATAATGGCAAGACAGGGAATAAGTACTGGTGTAGTACCAAATGATGGGACTGGTGATAGTCTTGCAGTTGGTGCAGTAAAAATTAACAGTAACTTTTTAGAACTTTATAATTTTCTAGGAAATGGGAGTAGTTTAGGTGAAATAGATGCCAACACATTAAATGTAACTGGCATTTCAACTTTAACTGAAGTTTCAACTACTGATATAACAGTAACTGGAATAAGCACTCTCAATTCTGTAACTGGCGATTCTCTCAATTTTTCTGGAATTAGTACTTTAGGTTTAGTAACCACCCAAACATTAAGTGTTTCTGGATTTTCAACTTTAAATAGTGTTTCCGGTGATAATATTAATTTCAGTGGCGTAGGAACCTTTATAGGTATTAGATTATCCCACGTAAATGTTTCTGGAACAAGCACTCTTGGTAATATTAATGCCTCAACTTTGAATGTTTCAGGTATTAACACTGTTGGATTTATTACATCAACTACTCTAAATGTATCTGGATTTAGTACGTTAGGAAGTTTAAGTGCATCTAATGTAAACATAACTGGCATTGTAACTTCTTCACAATTTAATAATCTGGGATTTGTTACATCGACAACTCTAAACGTATCTGGATTTAGTACTTTAGGAAGTGTGAGTGCTGCTAATCTCACTTTAGCTGGAGTAACAACAGGACTTAATGTTCCCGGAATTACTACTTTAGGATTTATTCAGAACACAACTCTAAACGTATCTGGATTTAGTACTTTAGGAAGTGTGAGTGCTGCTAATCTTACTTTAGCTGGAGTAACAACAGGACTCAATGTACCAGGTATCAGTACATTAGGTTTTGTTACATCAACCAATCTTTATGTTTCTGGAATAAGTACATTAGGATTTGTTACATCAACCAATCTTTATGTCTCTGGAATAAGTACTGCATCTCAAATGATTTTTAATGCAGGAACTACTAGTGTTGCTCCACTTACATTTACTCTTGGTACAAATTTAACTACTCCCGTTGCAGGTGCTATGGAGTATGATGGAACTTATATTTACGCAACACCAGATACAACCAGTGGTCGTGGTCAAGTTGTAACTCAAAGAACATTTAGACTAACATCAAATGGGTCTGATATTGGAGCTACAATTGCAGATTTTTATGGAGCAACTAGTGCAATCAACCTTGCAGCAAGTTCTGTTTACAAAATAAAATTCCACGCATATTTTACTAAAAAAACTTCTTCAGGAACTGCAACTTGGACATTAACAGCAAGTTCAGCACCAACTTTAATTTCTGGTTACTATATTGCCAATCCAGTTACAGGCATTGCACCAGGATCAATAAGTGGATATACTGGATCACAGGCAGCAACAACTGCAGTATTTAGTGCAACATCATCACTTTCAATAGCTAATCATAGTTACATGTTTGAAGTTGAGGTAGTGACAAACGCTGCGACAACATTTAAGTTGCAACTAACTCAAAGTGCAGGAGTTGCTACACCACTTGCAGGTAGTTATTACACAGTAGAAAGAATTTCCACAAATGCTGGTTCGTTTGCATAAACATTTTACATGCAAGATAAATAAATAAAAAACTTAAAAAATGGCTGCAATTATAACTGATAAAATTAGAATATTAAATGCGAAAAAATTTGTAGCTGGAGTAACAACCTCTACAAATTCTTATTATTCTTTTGTAGGTTTACCTAACCCCACGACAATTAAAAGTGATTGGAATGATAGTCCGCCGAGTCCAACAGATAATTTTAGTTCCGAGTGGGATACCTGGGATACTATAATTGCATTGAAAAAAATAACATCTTCGGATGTTAAATTAATGGTGAAGAAGAACGTATGGTCTTCTGGAACAACCTATGACTATTATCGTCACGACTATAGTGTTGCTAATCCCCCAGCAAACTCAGCAGTTTCTTCATTATATTCGGCAAATTATTATGTAATAAATGGCGATTTTAGAGTTTATATTTGTTTGCAAAACGGAACTACACCAGAAACTCCAGAAGGAAAACCATCATTAGATGAACCAACATTTGTAGATCTTGAACCCAGAGCGGCGGGAACTAGTGGAGATGGGTATATTTGGAAATATCTTTATACAATCAAACCAGCAGAAGCAGTCAAGTTTGATTCCATTGATTACATTCCAACTCCAACAAATTGGGAAACTTCTGATGAAAATGCTAGTGTACGTCAAAATGCAGTTGATGGTGGCATCAAAATTGTCGTCATAAAGAATAGAGGTGTTGGAGTAGGAACTGCAAATAAAACATATGCTAGAGTTCCAATCAAAGGAGATGGAACTGGAGCGGAGTGTACGATAACAATCGATAATGACCAAAGAGTTGATTCAGTAACAGTTACAAATCAAGGGTCAGGATATACATTTGGTAATGTTGATTTAATCGCTGGTGGAGTACCAACTCCTACTTCTTTACCACTTCTCGATGTGATTATTCCACCATCTGGAGGACATGGATATGACATTTATAATGAACTTGGAGCACGTAATGTTCTTCTATATTCAAGAATTGAAAATGATTCCGAAAATCCAGATTTTATAGTTGGAAATGAAATTTCAAGAATTGGTTTAATTGAAAATCCTCAAGCTTATAACTCATCACAACTTCTATCAATTGACAAAGCAAGTGCAGTTTATGCGCTTAGATTAACAGGAACTGGATATAGCACAGCAACCTTTACCGCAGATTCAATTGTAACACAAACAGTTGGAACAGGAGTCACTGCTGCTGGAAAGGTAATAAGTTATGACAATGTGACTGGAGTTTTAAAATACTGGCAAGATAGAACTCTTGCAGGATTTAATACAGTTGGAACTGCACAGACAACTCCCGTATATGGTTATGACTTAACAAGATTTTCATCTTCCCCATCATCTGGCGGAAGTCTTACAGTTGTAGGTGGGAGTATCAATTTATCAATAAGTACATCATTTACTGGGTTCTCTACCTCAATAAATAATAGAACATATTATCTTGGTCAGTCTTTTACAAATGGGTTGGCAAATCCAGAAGTTAAAAAATACTCTGGAAATATAATTTACATTGACAACAGACCAGCTATCACTCGTTCCAACAACCAAAAAGAAGACATTAAAGTTATATTGCAATTCTAACTAACTATGGCTCAACAAACTAATCTCAACATTTCGCCATACTTTGATGATTTTGATCCTGACAAAAATTATCACAAAGTTCTTTTCAAGCCTGGTTATCCAGTTCAGGCAAGAGAACTAACTGGTCTTCAGTCAATCCTACAAAACCAACTTTCAAGATTTGGTCAGCATTTCTTTAAAGAAGGTGCTAAAGTTATACCTGGAAATACTGCGTATAGTAGATCCTATTATGCAGTAGAACTTAACAATACTCATTTAGGTATTCCTGTTGATTTTTATGTTGAGCAATTTGTTGGTAGAAGAGTCATCGGATTAGTATCTGGGGTGACTGCTATTGTCAATAAAATTTTAAAATCTGAGAATTCTGAAAGGGGAAATACAACAATATATGTTTCTTATATTTCTTCCGGAGTAGTAGACAGCGAGCAAAAAGTATTTTTAGATGGTGAATCTTTATCTTTAGACGTTGATGTTGTTTCTGGCCCAGATAATAATCCATATATTCCATCTGGAGAATCAGTTGCATCGACAATTGGAGTTAATTCATCATCACTTGCTGCTGCATTTTCCATTTCAAATGGTGTTTATTTTGTAAGGGGAACATTTGTTAATGTTTTAGATGAAACATTAATTCTAGATCAGTATAAAAATACTCCAACAGGTCGAATAGGTCTTAGAGTAGAGGAAGAAATCATCAATTCTGATGAAGATGAAACTTTAAATGACAACTCTAAAGGGTTTAATAATTATTCTGCCCCAGGAGCTGATAGGCTTAAAATAACTTGTTCATTATCGTTTAAAGATATAGATGATTATAATGATTCTAACTTTATAGAACTTGGCGTCATTCGAGATGGTGTTTTAACTGGCAAAACAAAAGTAACAGAATATAATTTATTAGCAGAAGAGTTTGCTCGTAGAACTTATTCAGAATCTGGAGATTACACAGTTAAGCCATTTACTGTATCCATAAGAGAATCTCTGAATGATAACGTTGGAAATAATGGCGTTTTTCAAAATGGACAAACCACATATTCCGGTTCTTCACCATCAGAAGACTTAGCATTATATGAAGTATCTCCTGGAAAAGCTTTTGTCAAAGGATATGAAGTTGATGTAATTTATCCAACATATGTTGATGCTCCTAAACCAAGAACAACAAAAACATTAACAAATCAATTAATACCTTATAACACCTCAACAACTCTAAAATTAAATAGAGTTTTTGGTGCTCCAACAATTGGAATTGGAAATACTTACATTTTAAGTTTACGTGATACTAGAGTTGGAGTTAATTCTGTAACCGCACCAGGTAAAGAAATTGGTCTTGCTAGAGTTTATGATTTTTAATTAGAGTCTGGTTCGTATTCAACTTCAAATCAAAAAATCAATCAGTGGGATGTTTCTCTTTTCGATATTCAAACATTCTCAGAAATTACAATAAATCAACCAATAACTCTTCCAATTCCAACTTACATCAAGGGAAAATATAGTGGAAGTACGGCTTTCCTCAGAAGTTCAGTATCTGCAGGAACAGCATTAACAGTCTATGAAAAGAAAGGTGATTTTGTAGCAAATGAACCACTAATTTTCAATGAAGATGAATCTACAAATACAAGAGTTGCAATAGCAGTAACTGCATATGGACTATCAAACGTCAAATCAGTTTATGGTGGGCCAAGTTTAGGCGAAATTGGATTTGCTAAGACTTTTACAGCAGACACTATTCAAGAATCATCTTTTAATGTTGGTGTTGCATCTGTAACCCCATATGATGCATCAACAGGGCAAAGCACAATCATAAGTTTAAATCCACTTTTTCCAGGAAAAGTAGTAAAGAGAAACGACCTAGTTACATTTACCGGATTAAATTTACCCGTTCCAATTTATTCTAGAGTTGTAAGTGTTGGTTCAACTTCAATTGTTGTTGCAGGTATCACTACAGTTGATGGTGTCGCCAGTGGCGCTTTGCCTGTATCATCAAATCTATCAGTAACAGATTTAAAAGTTCTTAAGACTTCTGTAAATGAAGCATATGATGAAACTCTTTATACTGTAATGCCTCAAACATTCATTTCAGATGTATCTTTAAATACATCTGAAATTCCGATTAGAAAGTCATATACAGTAAATATAAGCGGCAATAAACTATCCTCACCCATTACTGCAGACCAAAATCAAGTTTTCCTACCATTTGACGAGGAAAGATACTATCTGGTTCGTTCAGATGGAAATACAGAGGTTCTTACATCAGATAGATTTTCTTTAACTTCTGGCTCTACAGTTCTTCAAATTAACAATTTGGGTGCTGATGACACTGGAGCAACTTTAACAACAACTCTACTGAATTTAAAAGCAAAAGCAAAGGTTAAGAAAAAAAATAGAGTCAATACATTAATAATTGACAAGTCTTCGATAAGTGCTTCTGGTATTGGTGCTACTACTTTAAATGATGGATTAGCATATGGAAACTATCCATATGGAACTAGAGTTCAAGATGAAAAAATTTCTTTAAACGCTGGTGATATTTTAAGTGTGTTTGGTGTTTATGAGTCATCTGATACATCTGATGCTTCAGCTCCAAAAGTATCTCTTACAAATATTTCTGGGACAACTGGAAAAACAACAGATTTGATTATTGGGGAAAAAATAGTTGGTTCTACATCTGGAGCAGTTGCTATTGTTGCTGAAAAAATAAATGACACGCAAATTACATATTTGCCAAGAAACCAATTATCTTTCAAAGAGGGTGAATCAATTACATTTGAGGAATCAAAAGTTACGGCAATTGTAAGTGTTTTAGATACACCAAGTAAAAATATTGCATCAAATTATGGATTTAACAATGGTCAAAAAGGAACTTTTTATGATCATGGTTATATAGAGCGCAAATCAAATGTAAACAAACCATCAAGACGTTTAAAAATTTATTTTTCAAATGCTTATTTTGACTCTGCAGAAGGAGACATTATAACTAAAAATTCATATGATACATTTGATTATACTAAAGATATACAAGTCATAGCTGGATATAGAAACACAGATATATTAGATGTTAGACCAAAAGTTTCAAATTATACTGCAAATTTAAACGCAAGATCTCCTTTTGAATTTTTAGGAAGAAATTTTTCTTTACTTCAAAATTCAGTATCTAACATTTTAGCAAGCGATGAAGCAATCAAATTAGATTATTCATATTATTTGGGAAGACTAGACAGAATTTATTTGTCTAAAGAGGGGCAAATTCAAGTTCAGTATGGAGATCCATCAGATTCTCCTAAGAAACCAAATACAATTGAAGATGCGATAGAAATTGCAAATGTTACTTTACCACCATATCTAAATTCAGTAAATTTAGCTACTGTATCTTTTCTTGAAAATAAAGGATACAGAATGTCCGATATTAAAAAATTAGAGGATAGAATTAAAAATCTTGAATATTATACATCACTTTCATTATTGGAGAATAAAACTTCTTCACTATTCGTTCCAGACTCAGAAGGATTAAATAGATTTAAATCTGGATTTTTTGTTGATAACTTTACTTCATTTCTAACTCAAGATTCCGATCAAAAAATTAAAAATAGTTTAGATATTCAAAATAATTTACTCAGACCAGCTCATTATACAAATTCCATAGATTTGATGTTTGGGCCAGTTTCAAATCTTGCTCCAGATGCAGATTTAGAATTTTCAAATCCTGAGGGTATTAATATAAAAAGAAGTGCTGATATTATTACTTTAGATTATAATGAAGTTGAGTGGTTAAAACAAACATTTGCAACAAGAACGGAAAGCATTACTCCATTTTTAGTAAGTTTTTGGCAAGCAACGATGGAGTTAACTCCCGCATCAGATACTTGGGTAGATACTGCACGCATTGAAGCAAAAATTATTAATGTTGAAGGTAATTATTCACAAACTGTTGCAGATTTAGCAAGAACACAGGGTCTTGATCCACAAACTGGACTTACCCCAATTGTTTGGGATTCTTGGCAGACATTCTGGACTGGAACACAACAATCAATCTCAACTAATACTCGAACATCATCTGCCGCTTGGATTATCGACGACCGCGGCCACGGGCGCGGGCGGGCCCGCGAGAGGGTCTGGTTTCAACAAACAGATGTAATTCAAGATACGTATTTAAATACAACTCAAATTGGTGTTCAAACTAGAGAGGGTGTTAGGACTCAAGTAACAATGCAGTTTGATAACACTTCTGCTGGGGATAGAGTTGTAAGTAGAGATGTAATTGCATTTATGCGTTCAAGAAACATTCAATTTGTTTCTAAAAAATTAAAACCACTGACTCAACTTTATGCTTTCTTTGATGGAGTAAATGTAACTAAGTATTGTGTTCCTAAACTTTTAGAAATATCTATGTCTTCTGGAACATTCCAAGTTGGTGAAACTGTTGTCGGAACTGTTCAAAGAACTGGTTTAGCACCTGCGTTCGAATCCTCAAACGCATCAATCAGATTTAGAGTTGCTGTAGCAAACCATCAAGAAGGACCATACAATGCTCCGACAAGAGTTTTCAAAAATAATCCATATCTTTCACAAGTTGCAGCAACATCACTAGAAACATATGCCGATACTGTTGGAACGGTACAACTTTCTGCAGGTGCTAGCAATGTATTATTACCATCAGAGTATTCATCGACATCAACTATTTTAAATGTTGATACATATTCACTATCATTACAAGCACAAGGAGAATTTAGTGGATATGTAGAACCTGGAATGATTTTAGTTGGACAAACAAGTGGTGCTATCGCCAGAATTACAAATCTTAGATTAGTATCCGACATTGGTGCAAACTTAATTGGTAGTGTTTTTATACCAAATCCAAATGTTAGTACTAATCCAAGATTTTCCACTGGAGAAAAAGTTTTTAGAATAACAGATAATAAAAATGATGATAAAAATCTAGCAGAAACCATAGGTCAAGAGACCTTTAAATCATCCGGAACTCTTGAAACTGTTCAAGAAAATATCATTTCAGTTAGAAATGCTAGACTTGAACAATTACACAGCAGAGAACAACGAGCTACGTCTAGATTTCTTGGTGCTCAATTAGTCGGTTCTCAGGTAATTTCTTCATCTACGTCAACTTGGAGTGAGTGGTATGATCCTCTTGCACAATCATTCCAAGTTTTAGATCCAACAGGTGTCTTTATTACAAGTTGTGATATTTTCATGCAAACAAAAGATGATATGAATATTCCATTGACATTCCAAATTCGGACAATGGCAAATGGAACTCCAACTCAAAAAGTTTTACCTTTTTCTGAAGTTATTGTAAGCCCTGAAGATATAATTACTTCGACTGATGGAAGCGTACCAACTCGAATAACATTTAAAGCGCCAGTATATTTGGAAGGTGGTGGAATAGAATATGCAATTTGTCTTGCATCTTGGTCAACAAAATATAGAACTTTTGTATCTAGAGTAGGTGAATCTGACATTCTAACTCAAGAGTTTATTTCACAACAACCATACTTAGGTTCATTGTTCAAGTCACAAAATGCTTCAACATGGGATGCAAGTCAGTGGGAAGACCTTAAATTTACTCTATATCGTGCCCAGTTTGTTCAAAGTGGTAGTTTACAAATATATAATCCAATTCTCAGTGAAGGTAATGGACAAGTTGCAACTTTACAACCAAATTCTATCATATTAAGTTCTAAACAAATTAGAGTTGGATTAGGTTCCACGTTAACTGAATCTTTTGGAGATGCAAATGGATTGCAATTTGGAAATACTGTCACACAAGCAGGAACTAATGCCACAGGTAATTATATCGGAAAAGCAGGAATTGCAACCGGCAACTTAAGTATTATCAACGCTGGAATAGGATATACTCCATCTTCTGGTTCATACACATATGATGGTGTAAGTTTAACTAATATCGTAAGTAATGGTAGGAATTTAACCGCAAATGTTACCATTGAGGATGGTGTAGCGATTGCAGCAACTGTTGCAAATTCTGGTTCTGGATATCAAGTTGGCGATGTATTGGGTATTACAACAATTGGAAATGATTCCGTAGGATTAAATCTAAGACTTTCTGTTGTTTCGATTGCAAGTACCAATGAATTAATCTTAGACAATGTTCAGGGTGATTTTGTAGTTGGTGCTGGAAAAACATTACGTTATACAAATAGTCTTGGAATTACTACTGATTTTAATGCCAATTCGGGAGGCAATGTTGTACCATTAAGAATTGATACGGTAACTGATGGATTACATTTTGTCGTAAATCATTTAAATCATGGTATGCATCATGAAACAAACAGAGTGACAATTTCTGGAGTTGAATCTGACATAATTCCCACAAAACTGACAACGGCATATACTTCTAATTCTACTTCATCTATTCTAGTTGAAGATAGTTCAAGATTCTCTTCATTTGAAAATGTGGGAGTTGGCACAACAAATCCAGGATATTTACTGCTAGGTAATGAAGTTATTTCTTACACTTCAGTCTCCTCTGGATCTATCAATGGCATAACAAGAGGTTCTAATCCAAGTTCTTATGAAATAGGAACACCAGTTTACAAATATGAACTTGGTGGAGTTTCTCTCAGAAGAGTTAACAAAACTCATCTTTTAAGTGATGTAACTGTTTCAAAACCAATCACCTTTGATTCATATAATGTTAAAGTTAACATGTCCACAGATGGTGTTGATAGAAGTACTGACACAAGTTTCCCCAAACTTCACTTTAATGAAAATAAGTCAGTAGGTGGATTTGCAATCAAGGCAACTCAAAATATGTCATTTGAAATCATAACACCGATGATTCAAAATGTTACTGTTCCAGGAACAAATGTATCAGCTACATTAAAGACAATTTCAGGAACAAGTTTGAATAATGGTTCTGGACAAGGTTCTGATATTCCATTTATCGACCAAGGTTATGAAACAATTACTTTGAATACTCCGAATTATTTAAGTACCCCAAGAATTGTAGCATCCAGAATAAATGAAACCTCAAATAGTGACACTATTAATCAGCAAGGAGACCGCTCATTAAATATTAGCGTATCATTAAATAGTTCTGATGATCGCTTAAGTCCTATTATTGATACTCAAAGAATGAGTGCCATTCTTACATCAAACAGAGTCAATAATCCTATTGATAATTATTTGACAGATAGTAGAGTAAATTCTTTAAGAGCAGACCCTCATGCATGTACATATGTAACAAGAGAAGTAGTACTCCAAAATCCAGCCACATCATTAAAAGTTCTACTTTTAGGACATGTAAACTTAAATTCTGAAATTAGAGCATTCTATGCCATTAGCAATAATCAAAACTTTGAACCTATCTTTACTGCTTTCCCTGGATATGATAATCTAGATGTTAATGGTGACATCATTTTGGAAAGTAATAATAGTGGATTACCTGATAAATTTGTTCCAAAACATAATTCAACAATTGATTCACCCGATCAGTTTTCTGAAAATATCTTTACGGTAAATGATTTACCAGCATTTAAAACCTATAGAATTAAATTAGTATTAACATCTACAGATCAGACTTATCCACCAAAAATTCAAGAACTAAGAGTTATTGCTTTAGCGTAGAATAAATATGGAATTTTTAAAAGTTCAAGGTCATGATGATTTAGTCAGAGACCCTCAAACAAATGCAATCATTAATACAAACAAAAATGAATATGATGAGTATAAAATGCGTAAGGAGTCAAGACTAAAAGAAAAACAAAAAATTGAGGATATTGAATCTGAAGTTTCTAGTATGAAAAATGATCTTGATGAAATTAAATCACTGTTGAGGAGTTTAATCAATGAAAATAAATCCTGATGAAATAAATTTAGAGAGTTTTTCTAAATTGTTTGAATATGAAAAACTTTCTAGAGAGGTGGATATGTGTGATGATATTGAATCTCTCAAGAATATTTGCAAATGTTACATCAAACTTTATTTTAAACAACAAGAGGTAGTTTCTGATTTAAGTTTAAAAAGTTTTAGTCTAGAATAAATACTTAAAAAAGGTCTCATATAAATGGCGCAACCATCTACTAGGCAAGAATTAATTGATTATGCAAAAAGGAAACTGGGTGCGCCAGTTTTAGAAATTAACGTTGCTGATGAGCAAGTTGATGACATTATCGATGATGCCGTGCAGTTCTTTCAAGAGCGTCATTTTGATGGTGTTTATCCAGCACTTTTCAAATACAAAATTACACAAGAAGATATTGATAGGGGGAAAGGAAAACCACCTTCTGGAGTTGGTATTGCTACAACATCAGTTACAGAATCAATCACTGGTACTGCAACAACCTTTACGTACTATGAGAATTCAAACTATTTGAGAATTCCAAACTCAGTCATAGGAGTAACCAAAATATTTCATTTTGATGGTTCTAATGCAATTTCTAGTAATATGTTTAGTGTAAAATATCAGTTGTTCCTTAACGACATTTATTATTGGGGTGCTACAGAACTTTTATCTTATGCTATGGTTAAAACATATCTTGAAGATATTAACTTTCTTCTAACTACACAAAAGCAAATTAGGTATAATAAAAGGCAAGACAGATTGTATCTGGACATTGATTGGAACACTGTTAGGGCTAACGATTACTTCATTATTGATTGTTATTCAGTATTAGATCCTAACAGGTACTCTGATGTTTGGAATGATTCATTTCTCAAACAATATGTAACATTGTTGGTTAAAAAACAATGGGGACAGAATTTAATTAAATTCCAAGGAGTTAAACTTCCTGGTGGTGTAGAATTGAATGGCAGACAAATTTATGATGATGCCCAAAGAGAGTTAGATATTTTAATGGAGAAAATGTCAAACACTTATGAACTTCCTCCATTTGACATGATTGGGTAATTCAAATGCTAAATCCCTTTTTTCTACAAGGCTCTCAATCAGAACAAGGTCTTATTCAAGATCTAATAAATGAGCAGTTGAGGATATATGGCGTTGAGGTTTATTACATACCCAGAAAATATTTGACCGAAAAGACGATTATTAAAGAAGTTATCCAATCAGCGTTTAATCAAGCCCACCCAATAGAAGCATACATTGATAATTATGAGGGATACTCAGATAACAGTGTTATTCTATCAAAATTTGGAATTCAAGCAACAAACGAAGTCAATTTAATCATATCAAAAGAACGATTTGAAACTTATATTTCTCCACTATTGAAAGATAGACCTTCGATTAAATTATCAACACGACCAAAAGAGGGCGATTTAATTTATTTTCCATTAGGAGATCGTATCTTTGAAATCAAGTATGTTGAGCATGAAAAACCATTCTATCAACTTAGAAAAAATTATGTTTATCTGTTGAAGTGTGAACTCTTCAGAATGGAGCAAAATGATGTTATTGCTACAGGTGTTGGCGAAATTGATGATGTTCTCACTGGAATCGGAACAAATCTAGATGATGGATATGTTGCTGTAGGAAATATCAAGAAACTTACAATGGTTGGTATTGGTGTAACTGCAACTGCACAAACATCAATTGTTAATGGTGGAATTAGAAGTATCACAGTCATTAATAGAGGCGGTGGATACACCAGCATTCCTAGAGTTGCCATATCATCAGCACCAGCAGGTGGAATTACTGGTATTGCAACCGCATTGATGATTAGTGGAATTGTTGTTTGTAATGATAATGTAAACCCATCGGCTCAATCAGTTCAAGCAGTAAGAATAATAAATCCTGGTGCAGGATATACAGTTTCTCCTGGAATTCGGTTTATTGGTGGTGGAGGAAGTGGAGCAGCGGCAACTTCTCTGATTGATAGTGGTGTTGTTGGAATTATAACAGTCACAAATCCAGGTTCTGGTTATACTTCTACACCTTCAGTCACAATTACAGGTATTTCTACAGTTTCCGCGGCCGCAACCGCAATTGTAAGTGCTGCTGGAACAATCACTGCGATTCAAATTATAAATGCTGGGGCAGGATATACAACACCTCCAACAATTACTATAAGTTCTCCATATACCGCCGGAATAGGAACTTTTGTCTTCAATGAAATTGTTACTGGATCAACAAGTGGAACAACTGCAAGAGTTCGTGCTTGGAATTCCAATAACTATGAACTACAAGTTGCTTCGGCAAGTGGTGATTTTATAGCAGGAGAAACTGTTGTTGGTTCAGCATCATCCGCAAGTTATATGATAAGACTTGTTGGTGAAGAAATTGTCACAGATGGATATGCATCAAATCAACAAATTGAAATAGAAGCAGATGCAATCTTGGATTTTAATGAACGAAATCCATTTGGGCAAGTATAAAGACTAAATATATTTTAACGGGTAAGTAGGGCCTAAAATGTTTGAGTATTTTTATCACGAAATTTTTCGTAAAACAATCATTGCTTTTGGAACTTTATTCAATAATATTACAATCAAGCAGACAAATTCTGCAGATGACATTGTAAATGTAATGAAGGTTCCTTTGGCATATGGTCCCACTCAGAAGTTTTTAGCAAGACTTGAGCAGTCACCAGATTTGAATAAGCCTGTTCAAATCACTCTTCCAAGAATGTCTTTTGAATTTACTGGAATTACTTATGATTCAAGTAGAAAAGTTTCAGTAACACAACAGTTCACAGTGAAGGATGCTGAAGACGGTTCCGTGATTAAAAAGGCATTCATGCCTGTTCCATATAACATGCAATTTGAACTTAGCATCATGTCAAAACTTAATGATGATGCTCTGCAAATTGTTGAGCAAATTCTTCCTTATTTTCAGCCATCTTACAATTTAACTGTAACTCTTGTAGAAAATGGTGTTAATGAAAAAAGAGACATACCGATTGTTTTAGAAAATATAACCATGCAAGATGATTATGAGGGAAACTTTACCACAAGAAGAGTTCTACTTTATACTTTAAGATTTACTGCAAAAACATACCTCTTTGGTCCAATATCCACAGCTACCAAAGACATTATCAAGAGTGCATCTGTCAGTTATCTTACGGGAACTGATACAAATAACACAACAAGGGCTTTGTCTTATACAGTTTCGCCAAGAGCAACACAAAACTATACTGGTCAAATTTTAACAAATCTTTCTAGTGATATTACAACGACTGATACAATTATCACAGTAAATGACTCTAGCTCTATAACAAACAAAACTTACTTAGATATTGAGGGAGAAGAAGTTTTTGTTACAAACATATCTGGAAATAAGGTAACTGTTGAAAGAGGAAAAGATAATACAAAAATAACACCTCACCTTGCTGGAGCTGCAGTTAAACCAATTACACCATCAGACAATGATTTGGTTCAATTGGGAGATGATTTTGGATTTAGTGGTTCATTAAGTTGATTGTATGAAAATGACAAAAAAGTATGACAGTCTAAATGATGCATTCAATGTTGATTCAGACATTGTTGCACCAAAAAATGCAGTTGCGTCGGAATGTGAAATTGTTCCTTCAGATTCATCAGTCGAAAAAAAATCTTCAAATGATGTTAAAAAAGACTATGAATATACAAGGGGCAATCTTTATTCAATTATAGAAAAGGGACAAGAAGCTATAAACGGTATTCTTGAACTTGCCATGGAAACTGAAGCTCCAAGAGCATACGAAGTTGCTGGTCAACTTATTAAAAACGTTGCTGACGCTACAGATAAGTTAATGGATCTTCAGAAGAAGTTAAAAGATATTGAAGAGGAAAAACAATCGGGTGGACCTTCAAATGTTACAAATGCTCTCTTTGTAGGTTCAACGGCAGAATTGGCAAAATTGCTCAAACAGCAAAAATTTGATAAATAGTTAAAAAACTTACGTCATGGCTGCAGTAATCAATCTATCAATAGATAAAGGGACTAGTTTTGAGGCAACCTTTAATCTTACAAACTTTGATGATTCTGTTGCCTCCTTAGCTGGATATACTGCGACAGCAAGAATAAAAAAGCACCCAACAGCAACTTCATATAAATCATTTTCAACAACTGTGACAGCAGCAACTGGCAAAATTAAAATATCAATGGGATCTACAATTACATCACAGTTAGATTCTGGAAGAAACTACTACGATGTGGTTATTGCAAATAACAGTGGGTCATCAATTACTAAAGTTTTTGAAGGTACAGTTATTGTAAAAGACACCGTATCAGCATGACCGAATATAACGTAACTTTAGAACAATCATCAATTACATACGCAACATTAGAGCAAGCTCCAACGTTTGAAGTTGGTGTTACTGTAGGAGGAATTCAAGTGCCAGCGTCTTTTTCCGACTTATCAGATTTTGATGGAACTTCCGTTTCAGACAAATATGTTATTATGTACGATGCCTCAACTGGAAAATACACTGCGGTTAATCCAGATGCCGTATTAAGTGCATCTTCAACTACAGAAACAACGCAACCAGGATTACCAGATGATTTCAATAATCAGTTGGATATTGATTTGGATAATCGTATTGATCTCGATGCAGGTACGTTTTAAAATAACTTAATCAGATAAATAAAAAAAAGTGTAAATAGAATAAAATGGCAGCACCCGTTTTACAGTTTAAAAGAGGTCTGCTTACTAATCTGCCTGGTCTTAGGGCTGGTGAACCTGGTTTTACAACTGACAGTTACGACTTATATGTCGGTGTTTCTTCACAGACATCAACAAATAAATTTTTTGGTTCACATCGATACTGGACAAAAGAAACCACTTCAACAGGAAGCGGCATAAATCTTGTTGAGGGAACTTCTAATGGAAGTGACTTTATTACTCTTGCGGCACCAGCAACGGTAGGTGCAGCGGTTACTTACTATTTTCCAGCATCTCAAGGAGCTCCTTCTTCAGTTTTAACAAATGATGGAAGTGGAAATTTAAGTTGGGCAAGTGGTTCAAATAATGCAACATTCACTGGTATCACAACGTTTAGTGATACAACAGATAATACACTAGGTAATGAAAATACAGGTGCGGTTCAACTTGATGGTGGCATGGGAATTGCCAAAAATCTCACCGTAAAACAAAATCTTCACGTTGGTGGATATTCGGAATTTGTTGGAGTTGTAACTTTTAAAGGTGGCACAATTAATATTGGTGATGGTGACACTGATAATATTAATGTTGTTGGTGAATTTGTTTCAAACCTTGTTCCAAACGCTGATGATACTTACGATATTGGCATCGGTGGAAAAAGATGGAGAAACACTAATTTTTCTGGCATAGGTACTTTTGCTACCGGTTTAGTTGCTGATGGAGTTCAGATTGGCATCACTGGCGCAAATGTTATTGATACTGTTTCGGGTAACTTAACATTAAATTCTGCAGGCGGGCAAACGATTATTGATGATTTCGTTACAATTCAAAATAACTTAACAGTTAATGGAAATGTTACAATTGGTGGAACTACTGTAACTTTAATTGGCCAAGACGTTTTTATTAGTAATAAAGATATTGTTTTAGGTTATACAACAAGTGTTGGTGGTCAAGACGCATCAAATGATACAACAGCAAATCATGGTGGTGTTGCAATTGCGTCTACAGTCGGAACTCCATTAGTATCTTTTTCTGCATCTGGAATTAATACACTTCCCGATACTTATAAGCAATTGATGTGGTTTAAAAATGGAACCTTAGGTTTCTCCACAGATGCATTTGCTTTCAACTATGGTGTTGCAATTGGTACAACAACTATGGCAAGCGGTATTCGCCTTGCCGTTGGAACTGGAGTTACGATTAGTGATACCGCAATATCTGCGACTAATTTTTACGGAGCTTTTTCAGGTAACGCTTCCAGTGCAGATCAGGTTAAAACGGTTACTGCAAGTGATTTAAATGCAACACATCATATAACGTTTGTCAACTCACATAATGGATCACCAACTAATGAAACTGTATACACTGATGATGGAATTTACTACAACCCAGGAACAAATACATTTACAACACAACATGCGGATTTCACGGGCAATGTAACTGTTCAGGGAACATTAACAGGTACTGCTAGTACAGCAACTAGAGCAATTACAGTTGATACTACATCAACTTCCACAAATGCCGACTTTTTTGTTCCATTTGTCGATACTCTTGCTGGCCAAAACGGCGAGACTGTAAGAGTTGGCGCTGGACTTTCACTTAATCCTTCTACTGGTGACGTAAAAATTACAGGCGATTTGCAAATATTTGGTAATGATATTAAGGCATCAGATGGTAGCACAAATATTACTCTTGCTTCGAATACATTAACAACTTTTGCAGGTGATATTAGAGTTAATGGTAATGATATTCAGGCAAGTGATGGCAACACAAACATCACAATGACCTCTAATACTCTTACTGAGGTTAAGGGTAATTTGCAAGTTACTGGAAATATCATTCAATCCAGCACAGGAGCAACAGTTGCCACATTATCTGCAAATGATGTAACCTTTGCGGATGATGTTACCGTTAGTGGAAATCTATATGTTAATGGAAATACTACTCAAGTTAATACTTCATCAATAACAGTTGAAGACAGAACGATTGAGTTAGGTGTTGTTGATGGAAATGCACCATCTTCAACAACGACTTGGGATTTAGGTGTTCTGTTTAATTACTATCAAACATCAGCTAAAAAGTCTGCCGTTATTTGGGAACAAGCAGATTCAAGATTCAAGTTTGGATCAGAAATTTCTGATGGTGGTGGGACAGGAGTAGATGCTCCACAAATTACATTCACATCTTATGCAGCTATTGAAATTGGTTCTCTTTGGATAAATGATTGTGCAGGTCAATCTCAAGTTATCAATTGTTCTGATGGAGTAAGAACACTTGAAAATATTACAATTGACGCAGGAACCTTCTAAAGTAGACGCTATAAATATTTAAAAGCGAATATTTGGTATGAATTTTGTTGATTCTTTTGCAAAAAGTGTAATTAAATCTGGCGGAAGTATTCATCCATTAATTATAGACTCAAAGTTCAATAATGGACTAGGACTGATGAATCCATCAATTTTTATTGATGGTGATAAAATTCTCATGAATTTGAGAGCAGTAAATTATACATTTTATCATTCGGAAGAAAAATTATTTCAACATCAATATGGTCCGCTAACATATGTTCATCCAGAGGATGATATTCATTTAAGAACTTGGAATTATTATCTTGAATTGAACGATGACTATCAAATAACAAGAGTTAATAAAATAGATACTTCAAACTTTCCAGAAAAGGAATTATGGGACTTTGTAGGTCTTGAAGATGCAAGACTTTTTAGATGGAATGGAAAGTTATATACTGCAGGAGTTCGAAGAGATTTAGATACTACTGGTATTGGGAGAATGGAATTGTGTGAAATACAAGTTGATAATGATAATGTTATTGAAGTTTCCAGGGTGAGAATTCCACCACCTATTGACCCAAATTCATATTGTGAAAAAAATTGGATGCCAATTTTAGATTTGCCCTATCATTTCATTAAATGGGCAAATCCAACAGAAGTTGTTAAAATAGATCCTATAGAGAATACTTGTGAACAAATTTTTTGTGGAGAACGAAAAAACATTCCAAGAGATTTAAGAGGAGGGTCTCAAGTTATAAAGTGGAAAGATTATTATCTCGCAGTTACTCACGAAGTAGATTTATTTAAAAGTGAGGTTGGAAGGAAAGATGCAATTTATAGACATAGATTAGTTTTGTGGGATAAAGATTGGAATCTTATTAAGTGGTCAAAAGATTTTTCTATACTGGGAGGACATGTAGAATTTTGTGTTGGTCTTGCATTTAAAGATGATCACTTTTTAATGTCTTTTGGATTTCAAGATAATGCTGCATATCTACTTAAATTTACAGAATCAGTTATTGAGGAATATTTAAATGATTGAAGTTGACAACAATTACCTACTTACTCTTTTACATAAGTTTATAGAAAATTCGGCAAGCGTAGAAAATAATATTAACTTAGCAGTATACTATGATTCTATCGGACAAACTGCATCAGCAGTTTCATACTATCTTCGAGCTGCTGAAAGAACTACATGTGATAAAACGAAATATCAATGTATTCTTCGCTCTGCTATTTGTTTTGATCTTCAGGGGTCTAGAAATTTTACAGTTAAAGGACTTCTTCAACATGCGTTAGCAATTCTTCCGAAAAGACCTGAGGCATATTTCTTGTTGAGTAAATTTTACGAAAGGGAAGAAAAATATCATGATTCTTATCTAATTGCTTCTATTGGAGAAAAAGTTGCAGATGCTAACTGCAAACCTTTAGATTTTAATGTAGATTATCCTGGATTTTATGGAATCATATTTGAAAAGGCAGTTTCTTCTTGGTGGTGTGGGTTGTGCGATGAATCTAGAAAAATTTTTGAAGACCTTGATGAAAATTTTGAATTGGATGCTCTTCATAAAGAAGCAGTAAAAAATAATCTAGCACGTTTAACTTCATCAAATAAAGGTCTTCATAATGTTTATCTTCCCAAAAAATTTAGAGATTTTGATTGGGGAATTGCTGCCGAAAATGAATGGTTTAGAAGTACAGTAGAAAAAGAAATTTTTATAGACAATCTCTATCAAAAGTTTTTTGCAGTTGAAGAAGGTGATATAGTTTTTGATGTGGGAGCAAGTGCAGGCCCATTTACATATTCAATTAAAGAACAAAATCCAAGTAAAGTTTATTGTTTTGAACCATATGATAAACTTTATTCTACTTTAATTAAAAATGTAGAATCTGACAATGTAATTTGTATTCCAAAAGCAATTCTTGAGACTGATGGTCAAGAAGAAACTTTAGGATTATTTAATGAGTATCTAACTGAAACTTGTTCGGAAGAAAATAAAAAAACAGTTGATTCAGTTAAATTTAAAACTTTTATTGAACAAAATGAAATTGAAAAAATTGACTTTTTAAAGACTGATTGTGAAGGTGGAGAATATCATATTTTTAATGATGAAAACTTTGAATGGATAAAAAGAAATGTAAAAAAAGTTGCTGGAGAGTTTCATTTAACTACCCCAGAACAAAAAGCACAGTTTCGTAAATTTAGAGATACTTATCTGAAAGCATTATCGAACCATGAAGTTTTTTCAATTGATAATGTAAATATCAAACATGATCTTTGGTCAGATTGGTTTATTGAGTATTATGCAATTATTACTCTTTATATTGACAACCGTTTCAGTGGTAAAGACCGTTGGAGAAATTCTATTGCACCAACAATGGAGTTCACGACTTCCATTGATACTCAGAATGGTTGTGTGGTTGATTGCGTCTTTTGCCCACAAAGAACTCTTCAAAAGTCCTACAAGGGTGAGCGATTTATGACCCTGGACAACTTCAAGAAGGCAGTTGATAAACTCCCACAGGAGGTCAGAGTGACCTTTGCTGGGTTTACTGAACCTTGGTTGAATAAAAACTGTACTGATATGGTTCTTTATGCTCATGAGAAAGGACATCCTATCTCAATCTTTACCACTGGTATTGGTATGAGTATTGAAGACATTGAGCGTATCAAGCACATTCCATTTGCTGGAAATCCAAATGGTTGTTTTACACTTCACCTCCCAGACCAAGAACGGAAAGCAAAACATCCAATCACCAAGCGTTATATTGAAGTCATTGAGCACTTTGGTAAGATTCAAAATCAGATTCATAACTTCACAACAATGTGTATGGGAACTGTTCATGAAGATGTACGCCATGTGTTTTCAAGTGCTCCTGTTTATGATATGTGGTCAAGAGCGGGTAATCTTGTTGGTGAGATGATTATGAAACCAGAACTGCTGGAAAGAAAAGCAGAATGGAAAATTGCCAATCACGGTGAAAAGCAAATGACCTGTGGTTGCCTTGAAAAGATGTATCATAATGTGATGCTTCCAAATGGTGATGTGTCTCTGTGCTGTATGGACTATGGTCTCAAACACATTCTTGGAAATCTTTATGAGCAATCTTATGAAGATATTGTACCTGAAAATAATCAATGTTTTGAACTTTGTCGTCTCTGTGAAAATGCAGTAGAACCATGAGATATATGTTAGATAATCAGAGAATCAATTTACAACTTAATCCTACTTTATGGGTTATTGATAATTTTTATCAAGACCCAATGGCAGTTCGTGAATTTGCTTTAAGTCAAGACTTTCATCTCAGTGATTATCATCGTGGTAGAAGAACTGAACATCAGTTTGAAATACCAGGAACTCGTGAAGCATTTGAAAGTATTATGGGCACAAAAATTTCTCACTGGATGGAAACTCATGGAATGTGTGGTCGTTTTCAGCATTGCACTTGTGAAGATGCTTTGGTTTATCATGCCGATGCTCAAACATGGGCGGCTACAGTTTATCTAACCCCCAATGCTCCATATGAGTGTGGAACTTCATTACTTGCACATAAGAAAACTGGTATTCGTCATGTAAATGTAGAAGGGTCTGATGTGATATGGGCAAATAAACATTTAGATCCAACTCCTTGGCAGCATATTGACGTGATAGCAAATGTTTTTAATCGTCTTGTAATTTGGGATGCAAAATGTCCCCATGCAGCGTCCAAATATTTTGGATATAATAAATTTGACTCACGTTTATTTCATATGTTCTTTTTTGACACTCTAAATATAACAGATTAAAAAGTTTGTCATGACTGAAGATGACTTAAAAGCCGTTCTTGCAAAGTATCAACAAAAAACTTTTGAACTGTTTAATCAAAATATTGTATTAGAGACTCAAATTGAACAATTAAATAAATCTATTTTATCTTTAAAAGAAGAAAATCAAAAATTATTGTTGAAAACTAAAAAATCAACAAAACTTGAAGATACTCTTTCATAAATATCTTAAAGGCTCAATAGATATTGAGTTTTTACGGTATATACCACAGATGAGTTTAAATGGCAGACCCTAAAATTAAGTTAAAAAGGTCATCTGTACCTGGAAAAATTCCAACAGAGAATCAAGTTCCTCTGGGAGAAATAGCCCTCAACACTTATGATGCAAAACTATACGCATCAAAAAATGTGGGGTTGGGAACTACAGTATTTGCGATTAATCCTTGGTCTGTCGGTGTAGGAACAAATGTATATGATACTTATTTCATTGAAGGTAATGTTGGCATTGGCACAACTGTTCCATCAGATAAAGCAGATATAACTGGTGGAAATTTAAGACTTCGTTCAGGTCTTAAAGATTTTTATGGCAATGTTGGTGTTGCAGGGTCAGTTTTAGTTTCAACTGGTGCTGGAGTTTCCTGGACATCGCCATTTGCTGCGGGAATTCAAGGCACTACAGGAACACAAGGTACTACAGGTGCTCAAGGAACAACAGGAACCCAGGGAACCACAGGAACTCAAGGAACTATCGGTACTCAGGGAACCACAGGAACTCAAGGAACTATCGGTACTCAGGGAACCACAGGAACCCAAGGAACTACAGGAACACAAGGAACAACAGGTGCTCAAGGTGCTACAGGAACCCAGGGAACCACAGGAACACAAGGCACTGATGGAGCTCAAGGCACTGATGGAGCTCAAGGCACTGATGGAGCTCAAGGCACTGATGGAGCTCAAGGCACTGATGGAGCTCAAGGCACTGATGGAGCTCAAGGCACAACAGGGACTCAGGGAACTACAGGAACTCAAGGTGCAACAGGCACTCAAGGTACTACAGGAACCCAGGGAACTACAGGAACCCAGGGAACTACAGGAACCCAGGGAACTACAGGAACCCAGGGAACTACAGGAACCCAGGGAACTACAGGAACCCAGGGAACTACAGGAACCCAGGGAAC
>Ga0129333_10000183_pt1 | contig 43776 bp, 42 predicted proteins | sample CPB6_08_DNA_FD_94474 | JGI IMG/M metagenome (GOLD analysis project Ga0129333, IMG submission 94474) | Freshwater to marine salinity gradient microbial communities from Chesapeake Bay, USA - CPBay_Sum_0.6_0.8_DNA | ecosystem: Environmental > Aquatic > Marine > Coastal | place: USA: Chesapeake... | reverse complement strand
GTTATGCCAACCGTTATTGCTAACGAGTTAGTTGGCGTACAACCAATGACTGGTCCAGTTGGTCAGATCCACACTCTACGTGTACGTTATGCAGATAACTTCACAGATGCAACAGGTGGTTCAACATCAGCTGGTGAAGAGGCACTAAGCCCATTTAAGATCGCTGAAGGCTATTCAGGCGTAGCACCAGGTAAGGCAGATTCAACTGCTGCCAAAGAAGGTGTAGCTGGAAACAGACTAAGCATCCAGATCTTAAAGCAGACTGTTGAAGCTAAAACACGTAAGCTATCAGCACGTTGGACCTTCGAAGCTGCACAAGATGCACAAGCTCAGCAGGGCATTGACATCGAAGCAGAGATTATGGCTGCTCTTGCACAAGAGATTACAGCTGAAATCGACCAAGAAGTTCTACGTAGCCTAGGCTCACTAGCTTCTACAGCACAGACTTACGATCAAGCATCAGTAAGCGGTACAGCCACATTTGTTGGTGATGAACACGCTGCACTAGCTGTTATGATCAATCGTGCTTCTAACCTAATTGCTCAGCGCACACGTCGTGGTGCAGGTAACTGGGCAGTTGTAAGTCCAACAACATTGACACTTCTACAGAGCGCAACAACTTCTGCATTCGCAAGAACAACAGAAGGTACATTCGAAGCTCCAACAAACACCAAGTTCGTTGGTACATTGAATAGCGCAATGAAAGTATATGTAAACACATATGCTGGAAATGACGATGTTCTAATTGGTTACAAGGGTTCTAGCGAGTCAGATGCAGCAGCATTCTACTGCCCATACATTCCATTGATGAGCAGCGGTGTTGTTCTAGATCCAAGCACATTTGAACCAGTAGTTAGCTTCATGACACGTTATGGTTATGTTGAGCTAACAAATACTGCTTCATCACTTGGTAATGCACAGGACTATCTAGCCAAGGTAGCAGTAACAACAGCCAACTTGAAATTTGCTTAATCGCAAATTGCAGTTTGCAAAAAAGCAGAAAGGCTCTTAGGAGCCTTTTTGTTTGACTTAAATATCTATTGACAGTAGTTTATTATATGGACTTTGCAGAAATAAGGCAAAAATGTCGTGTATGGAGAAAACGTCATCCTATGTTTTCTCATGATATTAGACGTTTAGAACAGTCTATTGAAAAGCACATAGCAGCTCACGGTAGCCATTTGGTTATGTACAGACAGACTCACAAAGAGTCTTATCTGCACAAAGCAGAACAAGAAATAGAAGAAATTAAAAAACTTATTGAACTAGTAGAAAAAATAGAGCTTATGTCCTTGCTCAGCCGCAGATAAATAAAATATCAAGGTAAGTGCCGCACGGGGCGGACTTATGCGGAACCAACCGCGTAGACCTAGAACGTCAACATAAAGGAGAAAACAAATGGGACGTCCACTAAGAAAAGATGTTACAGGCGTAGATGTAATTGGAACGCCAGCAAGCGATACTGGTATTCGTGTTGAAGCATACGCAGGCGGTACTGCTTATACCGATGCAACCTATAATAGTACAACAAACTATGCTTATATCTATAAGCAACGCGGCGCAAAAACTTTTGTATTACTAAATCAAGCCGGTACAAATTTAGGACCATGCGTTCTTCAATCAGCTGTGCCTAGCGCCGACGGCCAAATGAGAATGAATGGATTTGTTGGCGGTAACGGTGCAGTACCAACACCAATTGCTAAAATTACAAAACGTGTGGCTACAGATTTCAGCGGAAATCGTTACACATGGGTAATTGTTAACGATTCAACTAGTGATTACATTGCATTAACAGCAGTCTAATAGAGAGTTAACATGGCTCAAAACGGTCGTACGATAAAAGTAAGTGGTGACTATAACATTGTTACAGGTGAAGGTAGCACCATCCTTCTCGATACCGGACCAAATGTTGGAACAGTACGTGTCACCGGAAATTTAGTTGTTGAAGGTGACACGTTAACTGTTGAAGCACAGAATTTAAATGTAGAAGATAATATTATTACATTAAATTACGGTGAGCCGGGTCCCGGAGTTACTGTCGGCGACGGGTATTCAGGAATATTAATTGATAGAGGTGTTGACGGAGGTTCTAGTCAACTTCCGCAGCCAAGCTTTTTGTGGGATGAAAGCACAGAGGGTTGGCAGTTAGCATTAGGTACTTCTGAAACTGGATTTAATTGGTCGTCAAGTAAGCTAAGATTAAAAGAAATTTTAACAGATTCAGACACGGACGACGGTGATCTTACTATAATAGGTGCAGGCACCGGTGTAATGAAGGTCATTGGTACTATAAACTATGAATTGCAGGTTACACATGACGACGACATTCCAAATAAACGTTATGTTGACGATGCTATTCAAAGTAATCCAACCTTTCAGATAGTTAGAGATGATACAAGAGTTATATCGTTAGATGTTAACGACCCCCTAGCGCCAGCGGCATTTGTACCACCAATTGGTCCTTACTCAAGTATGCCCCCTCAAAGTGAAGTTGCAATTCTTGTTAACAATAGAAGAATAGCAGCGTTTAGAGACAATCATATTGAGTTTACTGGAATAACAATTTTTACGGAAGATCCAGTTGTTTCGGACATTGCAGCAGCTATGGGAGGAAATTATAATCCTGGGCCGTTGGCTACTAATCTATCAGGTTTTGAAAACCAAAGTGCAGTAGTAATACAAGCAGATAACACGAATACAAATATAAGATTAGAAACTAACGGTACAGGTAAAGTTGTAATTACGTATGCAACATCATTTGAACATCACGGATTATCACCAGCTGCGGTCAACGACGCTACCATAATTTACGGAGCAACTACCGGAGCAGGCACAACAGGTTTAAGATTTGTAAACACAAGACCTAGTAAAGATTTAGATGGAACTATTAATGCTAGTTTCACAAACGATGAACTCATAAGCAAGAACAGAGCATTACTGTTTAGTATGCTATTCTAAGGAAATTTTATGGCAATTACATGCACACAATTAACTTCAACAGGTATAACAACGGTATACACAAGCTCTAGTAATAATGCCATTACCACTATGATTATTTGTAATACTGGAGCGGTAAATTTAACTGACGAAACAGTTAATGCGGCATCTTTAACTTTACATTTAGTTCCTGCAAGTAGCTCTGCTACTGATGTTAATAAAGTAATAAGTAATCTTAACATTCCAGCAGGAGAAACTGTATTCTTCAGCGACGAAAGAATAGTCTTAGGAAATAATGATACAGTACAGGCACAAGCCAATGTAGCTAATCTTCTAAGTATAACTGTAAGTACATTACCGGTATGAAATTTCTTAAAACACAAAATACTAGCAAGTTTCTTCTTAAAGATAACCAGTTTAAGGGTAATCCGTACGGAAGATATACAATGGACGGCACTGGTGGCCTAAGATTGCCTAAAGGTACCACAGCACAACGCCCGCAATTGAGCAGCGTTGAAATGCCCAACGGTGCTAACGGAATGATTCGTTACAATACAACTTCTAATACATTGGAATGTTTTATTGCTGGCTACTGGGAAACTGTAGCATCCCCAAGCGCAAGTGCTATTCTTAAAGAAACTTACGGTCCTGGAGATTATACCGAAGCATATTTTGGACCTCTTCCAGCAGCATACGAATTAGAATTTTTGCCATCAGCTGGCGGAAGCTTAGATAACATTATTGTTTTAGTTGAAAATGTATGGCAGATTTCTACAACTAATTATACGTTAGTACAAAATCCAGCAGGTACAAGTTCACCAACAGGATATCTTGGAGGTGTTACTTATTCATCAGTTGACGGTAGAACAAATCCTGCTAAATCTACTTGGTGGTTAACATTTAGCCCAGAATCACCGCCGTTAGGAAAATACGTAACAGTCTATTACGGTTACGCTAATTAATCATGAGTCAATTGGGGCGTATATCAGGACCGTTACTTAATGACATTCTCAATAGGGATAGCGTAGATCTTAGTTTTGAAACAAATTTACTTTATCTAGATGTAAGTAATGGAAAAGTTGGTATCAACCAGCCCAGTAATGTTCCAGCACACGATTTAGATATCTACGGATATACTCGTACAATAGATTTAGAAGTTACTAACCAAGCAACATTTAATAATGTTATTTTTAATGCCAACGGAACAATAAGCACAGTAGTTGGCCCGTTGTACATAGCCCCATTAGATACCAGTAGTCCATACATTGCTTTAGACAGGGTAATAACAGGACAATTAGAAATTAATGGTAATCAAATTCAAAATTATCAAACCAACGGTAATATTATTATAAATCCCAATGGCCCAGCTCAGGTAGACATCGAAGATACTACAAATGTAACGGGTGATGTTAATGTGTCTGGAAATATTGGTGTCTCGGGAGATCTTAGCGCAGCAGATAATATTATTGTTGGAGACAGTAAATTAGACGTAGTGGTTATAGCTCCTGATCTTACTCAAGATATCATACCAGGTATCCCGTATGATTACGATCTAGGTGCAGATGCAGGTGATAGTAGCCAACGTAGATGGTCAGAGTTATACATAAGAGACGATTTAACCCATACTGATTTAGTGTTATCTTTAAGAATTAATGTCAGCGACCAACTCAAATTAGACGGTAATAATGGACAAATTTTTGCCTTGCAAAGTAATGACGATGTAATTATCAATCCAAACTCAGGTATAACTTATATAGAAAGAACAAAGTGGGAATCTAACGATTTAACCAATCTAGAAAATACGCCCTTAACTTTTGCTAGCACAGGCACAGGATATTATAAATTTGACAGTACTAACGGAATAGTTGTTCCTTCTGGAACAAATGCAGAAAGAAATGCATCACCTGAACCAGGTGATACTAGGTGGAACACTGATCTAGGTTATCTAGAATGCTATGACGGATCTATATGGATCATTTCAACCGGACCAGGCGAAACAATTGGGGTAGAAGAAATGCAAGATCTAGGAAATGTTTATACTCTAATACTGGGTTAAATTTCAATCTGGATAAATACTTTTGATTATAGGAAAAGACCAATTTCCTGTATGACCAAACTGTGGTAAACCCGCAAAGAGCCGTAAAAGCGGCTGAGAAAGTGGTTATCCGTGAAACGCGGTGTATATAGGAGATTGAAGTGCCCCAGGTTCTTGGTCGTATATCCGGGCCACTCTTGAAGTCAAATCTCGTCAGAGATGGCGCGAATTTGTCTTTTAGAAATGGTATCGCGGACCCAGACATACTATTTCTAGATGTTAACAACAATCGTATTGGCGTTAACACTTCAGTCCCACTACACGACCTCGATGTTGACGGATACACTAGAACAACTGATTTAGAAGTTGTTAATCAACTTGATGTAGGAAATATAACAGTCACTGGTAATACAATCAGCAGTGATCTAAATACTATTACTTTTGCCCCATCCGGCGCTGAACCTACCATTTATCAAGCTAGGTTTCAGGTTGACGATATTCAATTACAAGGTAATGTAATTTCTACCGAAGTTTCAAACAGCAATTTAGTACTGCGAGCTAACGGTTCAGGTACAGTTAATATAATTGCCACTACTAATATTACTGGTAATTTAAATGTAACGGGAAATATTTCGGCTACAGGTAATGTAACAATAGGTGGTAATATTGTTATTGGCGATAGCTTGTCAGATAGTGTAACTATTAACGCCAGTATCCAAAGCGACCTTATTCCACAAGCCGATAATACTTATGATTTAGGATCGTTTGCGTACCAATGGCGAAATTTGTATGTTGGCACAATTTACACTAATGTTCTTAATGTTACTTCATTAGATGTTGGCAATCTTAAATTTTATAACAATGAGATTGGTAGCACTACCGGTCAAGACATTATTATAGACGGAAACGGCGCCGGCGGCGTAAAACTAGCTAATTTTAGAATAGTTGATAATGTCATTACAAATGTTGTTACAGACGCTGTTTCGCAATTTGCACAAACAGGAACAGGTTACGTAAAATTTGCAGGCACCAACGGTTTTGTGCCTCCGGTAGGGAGTGATGCCCAAAGACCAACCGCTTATGCAGTATTAGGTATGACCAGATACAACACTAATTCTAAAGCATTGGAAGTTTGGGACGGTTTTGACTGGGCTTCTCCCGCAGGTGCATCTGGTGCGGTATCTGAAATCACAGCCAACGAAATCGCAGCAACATACGCATTAATGTTAGGATAAAAAAATGCCAACACTATTTCAACACGCACTAATAAATGAAATCGGAACAACTCCAACAGAAGTTGTAGAAATTGGAGCAGGAATAAGAGCAACCGTAATTGGATGCAATCTAGCCAATGTAACAGAATATGACACCGTAGTAGTAGACGTTGATATTGTTGGATCTGATACTACAGTTGTAAAATATGTAAAGCAATTGGCTATACCTCCTAATACTTCTGTAAAACTAATTACTCAAGGTGAAAAGTTAATTTTACCTTCAAATACAGCATTGAGAATAACCAGCGATACAGCAGATAGTATAGACGCTACGGTCAGTTACGTAGAAATATCATAAGAGAAAAATTATGGCAAATGCATATTACTTAGGTAGAACCCCAGAAGAAGTATTAGGAACTAGTCCCCGTTACTGGTATGCACTTAGAAGAAACCAAGACGGAGAAATATTCTTAGTTAGAAGCGATCAAATCTTAGACAACGATTCATATCAAATTAACATTCCCGGACCAACCGAAGAAGATTTTGATACGTTTGTTGTCGGCACAGATTACTTAGAGGGGGTCGACGAAGAGCACGAAAAACCAAAAGAAAATATGTATTATCCTCAATACAGATGGGACAATAGATCATTGTTTTACTATATAGATAGTGAAGGTATGTTTACAGTTAGAGTTAACAGAGGCTACTCGTACCCAACAGGAACATCTTCATAATTAGGAATTTAAAATGGCAGAATTTAAAATCACAAGATTTCGATACACCTGGCGAGGAAACTGGACAGGTAGTTCAACTACCTATTACAAAGATGATATGGTTTTCCATAGAGGTTCTGCATGGGTATGTATTAGACAACATACATCTTCAGAATTTTACTCTGCGCAATCCTTTACAATTCCCGGAGAAACACAACCTTCACCGGCCTGGGTAAAGTCAGCCGAAGGTTATCAATTTATTGGCGAGTGGGCCGCAAGTACAGATTACGATGAAGGTACTCTTGTTTTAGCTGGCGGAAACTTATATTTGTGTGTTGTAGGTCATACTAGTTCTGAATTTTTTAGCACAAATATCAACGACTGGGAAGTCTATGCAGTAGGCAGCAATTGGCGCAATGCTTGGACTCCTACTACACGATATCGTGTAGGCGACATTATACGTTATAACGGTTTTACTTATCAATGTGTGCTTGAACATACATCCGGTGCCGCCGACGATGGAGTAATTGTTGGTAACTTAGACAGTACAGAAGATAGCACAGCAGAAACCTGGAATGTAGTTGTAGAAAACTATACTTTTGTTGGACACCATCAAGCAAGCACTCGTTATAGATTAAATGACCTTGTCAAATATGGCGGAAGTTTGTTGAAATGTATTGCAGAACATACTTCTTCGGCTGTTGAAGGTGAAATTGATAACACCAATTTTACAACCTATCTGTCGGGATACGAATATAATAACGATTGGGATGGTTATGTTTATTACGCCCTTGGGGACGTAGTAAAATATGGTGGAGTGCTCTACATAGCCGTTCAAAATAATTATGGAAATCAGCCAGGAGTTAGCGCACAATACGAACTTGGAAATCCTAACTGGGCTGTTATTTTTGAAGGTATAGATTATCAAGGAGTCTATGACTTTCAAAGTGATAGATTTTATAAGAAAGGTGATGTAATAAGACGAGGAGGAAGTCTTTGGATTAGTTTAACTAACCAACTTAATGACGACAGTTCATCTGCGTCTCTAGATCCTTCTAATTGGAAAGTTGTTGTTATAGGTCAAAACTGGAAGGGCAGTTGGCGTGTAGATTATGACTACGATCAATATGATATTGTATATTTCCGTGGAGTTACCTATTACGCAAATTCTCAACATTTAAGCAGTTTTGACAATTTTCCTGGAGACAACGGATCAGGATTTAATCTTTGGGATGTATTAATTGTAGGTGATACAAATGCTGTATTATCAAATGTAGGTGACTTATTAACATTTAACACAAAAAGAGAAATTATAAAAGATGGTAGCACATCTTTTTACATTGGTGATACCAGTACTATAGGAACAACAACAGTACCTATTGGAGAACCTCATCAATTCTTAATGATCTCAAATGACACAGGAGACTTAGGCTACGAAACATGGGGAACACTTCAAAGAGTAGTGTGGGTTAGAACCGACGGTGTTGACGATAATACTGATCCGGTTAGAGGTTTTAACTACCTAAAACCTTGGAGAACCCTCAGATATGCTCTTGAACAAGTTGACGATGGGTACGAAGGATATACTAGCATTAAGGTGGGTACAGGTGAATATCAAGAAATTTTACCTTTAATTGTTCCAAAGCGAACAGCCGTAGTTGGAGACGAATTGAGGTCAACAACGATACGAGCTAATGAACCAATTACAGCACTTGCTGAAGATGCATCGTATACTCTTGCAACTTTGGGACATTTAAAAAATGTTGTTGCCGATGTGTTATCAGGTGTTTCAGTTACACCAACATCGGGCAATAATGTTTTACCAGATACTTCAATTTATGTTTACCCGTCCGAAATAGATTTAATTGACGGTTTATTTACAGACATAATAGCAATTATAGATTATCGAGTAAACGATGAGGGATCAAGTCCAACTGTAAGCGGATCAAACGAAGCTACAACTAATCAGTATTGTTTAGATGCTATAGAAGCTTTGGAAAATAATAGAGAATTTATTAAAGCTGAAGCCATAGCCTATATGCTTGTAAACAATCCTCTTTATAGCTTTGATACTGTTTTATGTAGAAGAGACGTTGATAGATATATTGACGCAATGAAATATGATCTGTTGTATCCTGGCAACTATAAGAGTGTTCTAGCAGGAAGATATTATGCCAACGCAGTTACAGGATCAGCGTTGGAAGATATGTTCTATGTAAGAGACACTACAGGTATTAGAAACATGACCTTAAAAGGTCTAGAAGGAACATTACCTCCTTTACAAGCAGGAGAAACATACAGAACACCAACAGGTGGTGCATTTGTGTCATTAGATCCAGGCTGGGGCCCAGCTGATGAAAGAGTATGGATTATTAACAGATCGTGTTATATTCAAAACGTAACTACGTTTGGTACTGCTGCTGTAGGACAAAAAGTTGACGGAAATCTACACAACGGAGGTAATCGTTCTATTGTTTCTAATGACTTTACTCAGGTAATTTCAGATGGTATCGGTGCTTGGATATGCAATGGTGGTAGAGCAGAACTTGTTTCCGTATTCACATATTATGCACATATAGGTATGTTTGCCCAAGACGGTGGCATTATTAGAGCAACTAATGGAAATAGTTCTTACGGGGACTTTGGCGCATTAGCCGACGGTATCGATCCAGAAGAAGTGGTAAGATATGCCAGTGTCAATACTAGATCAGAACAGGCGGTAGTAGCCGCAGCATTTGCTGGTGAAATTTTAGACTTTATTCTAGCACTTGAATTTGAAAATTGCGGACAGAACTATACAACAGCAAGTTATACAATTACCAGTTCGGGTGTTGGTGCTACGGCTGCACAAGAAGAATTTCGCGACGATGCGATGTTTACTATACAAATGCTCGACAGCGGCGCCGGATTCAGTCAAGAAGGTAACCAAGCACAAACAGGTAACACTACTCAAATTACTTTAGCCACTGCTGAAACATTTATGGAAGCAGATATTTTAGGCAAAAGAATAATTATTATTTCTGGCGACGGAACTGGACAATACGGATATGTACAGGCCTACAACGACTTAACTAAAGTTTGTACTGTATACAGAGAATCAACTGATACCCCGGGCTGGGACCATGTGCTACCAGGAACACCGAGCTCAACATTATTAACTTCAGGCACAAGATATCGTATAGAACCTAGAGTAACTTTCTCAGAACCAGAATATACCTGCGCAGAAGTAGGATTGCCTGCTACAAGAGTTTGGGCATCTGCTGTGTACGGAGAAACTTCTCAAACATTTACAAACGTAGCTGGTACAGCTGGTACAGGGGAGACTATTGAAGTTGTTCCTGCAGATGCATTGTTTACCGTAGTTAAAAATGGTAGAACTTATAGTGTGACATTAACCGACGGCGGTGCAGGGTATGCTGTAAACGATACAATTACAATTAGTGGTAGTAGCGTAGGCGGAACAGATTTAGAACATGATATTTTAATCACAGTTACATCTATTTCAAATGACAGTACTAACAGTATTTTAACTTATCAAATTGCTGACGATTCTTTAATAGCAGATAGTGGTAAATTTGTTCTGCTACCGGCAGCAAGCGATCAAGGACTGTATTCTTCAGACGGCGACGACTGGGAAGACCTAACGTTACCGGCATCGGGAAATTGGACATGTCTAGCATCTGGTAACAACAGATTTGTTGCTATTTCAACAGGAACTAATCAAGCCGCATATAGTACAAACGGAATTGATTGGTCATCTAGCACTATGCCAGCTTCAAGAAATTGGAATGGTGTAGCCTACGGAAAACCTATCGGAGTAGATGACGGAGTTTTCGTAGCCATATCTGGAAATTTAAATAGTGCCGCTTACAGCATAGACGGGGAAACATGGACGTCATCTACCTTACCAACTTTTGGCGATTCAACATTAAATGAATATGTTGATATTACTTTTGGCGCTGGCGTATTTGTGGCCTTAGCTAACTCGGGTAATATCGTTGCTGTTGGTACATGGAACGGTAGTAGCCTAACATGGCAAGGTTCTATCATGGACGTGGTAGCTGATTCGTCGGCTAAGGACTGGACCAGTATCGCATACGGAAATAGAAGATTTGTTGCGGTGTCATCTACCGGCGACGTCGCTTACAGCTTTGACGGATTAGAATGGTTACCAGCTTCGATGCCTACGCAGGACGGATCAACAGCACATTTCTGGAAACGTATAAGATATGGCCAAGGCACTTTCTTTGCAGTAGGAGATACTGGATCAAGAAACATTGGAGCTGATATAACAACCGGACCAACACAATTTGCTGCATCATCATACGACGGTTTAGTATGGACCGAAAGACAATTAGCTACCAATTTAAATTGGAGCTTAGTAGCATTTGGAAATCCAGATGTGACATTAAACGACAGTACTCTTACAAACAGCGTACCAATTTGGTTAACTTTCCCTTCAACGTCATCTAATTCTTATAATAAGATAAGTTGTGGTGCAACTGCTTTAGGAAGAGCAGTGGTTAGCGGATCGGGCATAAGCTACATTAAGATTTGGGAGCCTGGAAGCGGTTATGCAACTGAACCAGTACTTACACTAACTGACCCTGGTAAAACTGAAGATATACAGTACAGAATTAGAATGGCCGATGGCGTATTGAGCCAGCCTAAATTCTTAAGCAAAGGTTCTTCATATAAAACCAGTACAACATTTGTAACAGTCACCGGAGATGGATTTGCTGATAAAACACCTAACGGAAAATTCATTACGTTAGACAATATAGACGTCATGCCGGGACCAGGTGCGCAGTTTTACATCGGCAACCTGCCGGGATATTGGGTAGCTGTTGTTATTAGAAGCGAAGAGCTACAACAAAATGGAAAATTCTTAGCTACGTTCCAAATTTCTCCAAATGTCGGCTACGATGATTACATAGAACACGGCATGGAAGTATTGATAAGAGAAAAATACAGCCAGGTTAGAATAACCGGACACGACTTCCTAGACATAGGTTCGGGTAATTTTGAAACTACAAATTATCCACAGATGTATGCAGAATACGATTACAATAGAGAACCTTTCCAAGAAGTTTATGATTTGAATGGCGGCCGAGTTTTCTATACATCGACTGACCAGGACGGTAATTTTAGAGCTGGTAATCAATTTGCGGTTGAACAAGCCACCGGCATTATCACAATTAGTGCTGATTTCTTTGACTTAGAAGGTTTAACTGAATTAAGATTGGCAGGTATTAACGTTGGCAGTACCGCGGTAATTAGAGAATTCAGTAAAGATGCAACATTCTCACAAAATTCAAACAACGTTATACCTACACAAAGAGCAATTATTGCCTATTTACAAAGTAGACTGAACGTTGGCGGTGAAGATTTACTCACACCAAGCTTTATTGCTGGTACAGTTTTAGTCGGACCAAATTTGATTAACAGCACAGCGGCACAGACTATTGAAGTAGATGTAATGGCAGACTTTAAAGGTTCCGGAACAGGAATCAGCGGAAGTTATATTGCTAGTTTGTTAGCTGTTAGACGTATAGCGAGAATATAAATACAATACTGGAGTGCGAAATGGCAGAATTTAAACTTGGTAGAATTAGGTTTGTATGGAAAAATGAGTGGGCTACAGCTACCACCTACTATAAAGATGACGTAGTAAGATTTGCAGGTAAAGTATATCTTTGCCAAATTGGTCACACATCCGCTGCTGATTTTAATACAGATTTAGATGTTGTTCCATCAAAATGGAATTTGATGACAGACGGACAGCGTTGGAGAGACGATTGGGCCGTTGCAACTGTCTATGAAGAGGGCGATGTAGTCAAATACGGTGGATCATTATACATTTGTGACAACGCACACACATCTGCTGCAACATCATCATTGGGATTAGAAGCTAACTCAAGTGACTGGATTGTTTATGTTGAGGGGTTTGATTGGAAAGGAACATGGTCAACCTTAACAAGATACAAGGCCAATGATCTAGTTAGATATGGTGGCATTAACTATCTTTGTGTTACTGCTCACACATCTGCAGCCACCGCCTCATTAGGATTAGAAGCAAATCTAGGAAGTTGGCAAGTCTTCACTCAAGGACAAGAATATTTAGGTACATGGGTTACCGCCACACGTTACAAAGTTAACGATTTAGTAAAATGGGGCAGCGCAATTTGGATTTGTGTTACCGCTCATACAGCGTCAGCAGCATTTCCAACAGATAGCGCATATTGGACTCAGTTTGTTGAAGGTTTTGAATACGAAAATGCATGGAATTCGGGAACCGCATATCAACCGGGTGATATTGTCAAATACGGCGGTAATCATTACGTAGCAAAAACATTGAATACCAGTGCTACACCTTCAACAAGTACATCAGACTGGGATTTATTTGCCAAGGGATTTGACTATCAATCAGATTGGTTACATACAACTTCTTATAAAATTGGCGAAGTTGTAAAAATGAACGGATACAACTATCTAGCCATTGCAGATAGTCCAAGCACAGCTTACGAAGTTACCAACACAGAAACAACTACCGATAGATTAACTGTTGCTAATACCACCGGAATGGTATCAGGTATGTCTGTTAGATTCAGCGGTACAACTATAGGTGGAGTATTCACAGGCGGCAGATATTACATTAAAGATATAGCGAGCAGCACACAATTTACAATCAGCGAGACTATAGGCGGAACTGCGTTCAATTTAAGTAATGCCACAGGCAGTATGACAGCCACTGTGGCCGCAGAACCTCCCATGTCCAGCTACTGGACACCAATTTCAACCGGCATTTACTGGAGAGGAGATTGGCAGGACGATGTAGAATATAACCTAGGCGATGCTGTTAAATATGGAACTAATTCATATATTTGCGTACTAGCTCACAGATCGGAAAGTGATGATGGATCTTCTTTAGGCACCACCGGCGGCGGCCAAGCAAATAGCCGTCCCGACCAAGATACAAGCGGTACTTACTGGAATACCTTAACAGTTGGTAATGAACTTTCTGTTTTAACAACAGTAGGTGATATGGTTTACTACGGCGGCGCCGGCCCCACAAGATTACCAATTGGAACAGAAGGACAGATTCTTAGAGTAAGCCCTACCAGCTTGCCAGAATGGCGTACATTTGGTCACGTAGATCACATTTACTACGTGGCACCTCAGGGTGAAGACAGACCTTATCCTGCTTGCGGCGCAAGTTTTGACAAGCCATGGCAAAGTATTCGTTATGCATGTGAGCAGGTTGAAAAAGGGCCAAGAAATCCACATGCACAACATCTGTTAGAACTTAATAGAGCGTTTATTCAGAAAGAAATTTCAGCATGGATTAGATATCAAATTACTAACGTTATTGCTCCATTCACAGGGTCGTTTGATTATGATGAATACAAATGTGAAAGAGACGTTGGATTTATTGTAGATAGACTTATATGGGATCTAGGTCATGGCGGTAATCTAAAAATGAGAGCTGCTGCTTTTAGCTTACTAGGAGCTTTTGGCGAGTCGGGAGAGTTCAGTGCTGCTGAAGAAGTTGAAACTTATACAACATTAGCTGCTGAATCCGACGAAGGAATTGCTGCCTACAACTATATGAAAGAGGTAGTGACAGCAGTTCTTAACAACGAAGCACCAACAGTAGTCTATCAAACCGTAGCACTAGATTCAACAGCGGTTGTAGCGCAGTATATTAATACAGATTATACATCTGAAGCTAGTGTTACAGACACCGCAGACGAATTAATTGACATTGTTATTACAGCACTGACGGATTTAGATACCAGTAATTTACCAGCACGTAGAGTTCCAAACAATACAATTTTTGTAAAAACTGGAGAGTATAGAGAAACATTACCAATTATTGTGCCTGCTGAAACGGCTCTTGTCGGTGACGAAGTTAGATCTGTAAACGCCGGTCCTTCAACAAGCTTGATCAGTCGAGACGATGCTTATTATAGCATTATGTCGTTGTCTAGAATGCAAACTGTTGTAGGTCAAATTATTCAAGGACAAAATGTAACAGAGTCAACAGGTAATACTGCCACACAAGACATTGCTTTTCCTTATGCAAGCTCGGTTGAAGAAACAAAAGTAAAGCAATTGGTCAGAATGATTGGACATCAAATTGATTTTAAAATTGGAACTAATCATCTATCATCATTTACAGAACCAACTGGCTACAACACATCGTTCTTATCAGGCTACGGCGATGCTAGAAAGCTTTTGATAGAAAATAAAGAATTTATGAAAGCAGAAATTACAGCTTTCATAGATACGAATTATACAGATGTTTATTACAGTAGAACAAAATGTAAAAGAGATGTGGGATTTGTTGTTGATGCTGTATGCTATGATCTCATGTACGGAGGTAAAAGAGAAACTCTTGTAGCTGCTCTTGCTTACTTTGACGGAGATAATAGCACTTCATTAATGATCGATAGTACAGAAGTAGCTGCTACGGCAGCAGCATTTAATAGATTAAAATCTATAATGCAAGATATTGCTACGAACACGTTAGTGGTTAAATCGACAGGTAATGATGCCACTCAATGGAGAGATTCGACTAACTTACCCGGTGGCGCTGCCGCTGTTACCGATATTGGCACATTGGTTGACATTGTAATAAATGTGGTGCAAGGTGACTCAACCGAAGGTAATACACCTCAAATCAATATCACTCAAATCGCTACTAACGACACATTTACATCAAATAGTCACGGAATGGCCGTTGGCGATGCTGTTATTCCTAGAACCACAGCCAACGGATTTACCAACGGTGTAAAATATTGGGTATCTTCAGTTACTACAAATGCATTTACATTGGCAGCTAGTTACGGCGGTGCAACATTAGCTACATTTACTAACGGTTCGGGACTAGATCTCGACTTCGAAGTAATAGATTACCCAACTGCAACCAATGGTGTAACATCAACAACTGCGTTGATTACCGCGGCACAGACATTAGATGCTGCACAAGAAACTATTGTATCTAGCGTAACATCGTTTATTACTACAAATTATCCTACACTGGTTTACAATTCAACAAAGTGTGAAAGAGATGTGAGATTAATTTTAGAAGCTGTAATGTTTGACTTTATGTTTAACAGTAATGTTCAAACTAGAACTGCGGCCTATTCATATCTACGCTCCAGTGCTAGCGATGTATTTGATGGAAACCAAAAAACAGCTACTAGAGCAGCCTTTACTCAAGCTAAGACTCTAGCCAAGGCCAATGTAGGCGGCGATACTGATGCGCAAACAAGAATAGAAGCTTTAATGACTATGTTAGACGACATAGTCTTTGGTGCTACTTTTGACGGCTCTATCTGCCAGACCAATGATAGATCTGCAGACTGGGCAAGATTGCAATTAGAGCGCAACCGAGATTATATTGTTGCTGAAATGAATGCTTATATTTCAAGTACATTTACAGCCACAATTACTTCAGCGGCAGCAGCCACAGATACATTTACATGTTCTGATACTAGCTGGATGAAGAGAAATGCTGCTATAAGATTTACTGGAACTACGCTTGGCGGAGTTTTAACAGATACAACTTATTATATTCAAAATGTTGTAAGCAGCACGGCCTTTAAGATTGCCACAACAAGGGATGCTGCGACCGCTTATGATATTATGTCAGGCGGTTCTGGATCATTTACAGTAAGTTTATATTATACAAGCAGCGAATGTGAGAGAGATGTTCACAGGTATATTGATGCGCTAAAATTTGATCTACAGTACACTGGAAATTATAAATCAAGAATGGCAGCTAGATATTACGCCAACGGTGTTACAGGAAGCTTAGAAGAAGATATGTTCTATCTACGTAACGGTACCGGTGTGCGCAACATGACATTAGACGGATTAAGAGGCGACTTATTGGCAAATAATGCCTACGGCACACGCAGAGTTTCTGCAGGTGCTTATTGCTCACTTGATCCAGGATGGGGCCCAGATGATTTCCGAACATGGATCATAGGACGTTCTCCTTATGTACAGAACGTAGCAACATTTGGTTATGCTGCTGTGGGTCAAAAGATTGACGGTGCTCTGCATAATGGAGGTAACGATTCTATCGTTTCTAACGACTTTACGCAGATCATCAGCGACGGTATTGGAGCATGGGTAACCAATAATGGTAGAGCGGAACTTGTTTCTGTGTTCTCATACTATGCTCACATTGGTTATCTAGCAGAAAACGGCGGACGTATACGTGGAACCAACGGTAATAACTCCTACGGAGATTTTGGTTCAGTTGCAGAGGGATTTGATTCTACCGAAACACCAATTACTTGTTTAGTTGATAACCAGGCATATTCGGCAACAGTTGGTTCAGTATTAACTGATAATATCGATTACATATGGCAATACGAATATGATAATGCAGGTAGTGATTACACTGAAATTTCTTGGTCTGTAGCAGGCGGCGGCACCGGAGCCGAAGTAGAACACGATGACTTTAGAGACGGTGGTGTGTTCCAAGTACGATTAATAGATAACGTTGACGACAGCGCAACAGCTCCGGAAGTTGACGGCAATTTTGGTGGTTTTGGATACATTTCAAATTCAAGTACAGCCCAAGCTGGTACAACTACACAGATCACATTAGCTGCTGTTGATGATGAAATTTCTAGTGCCTATGTAGGCATGAAGATTATACTCACAGGAGGAACAGGTGCAGGACAGTTTGGTATTGTAGCCACTTACAATGCAGGTACAAAGATTGCTACAGTGGTAACAGAAAGCACCGGACTTGCTGGTTGGGATCACATCGTTCCTGGTACAACTATCGTTGCTCCAGACGCAGCAACAACCTATATAGTTGAACCTAGAATTACATTTACAGCTCCAACTTATAGTTCAACTGCTAGAACATTAGCTACGGCACAAACATATAGCGATGCACTTTATGCACCTACTTTTGCTGTGTACAGTTCTGTATCAGGCACAACTAGCGGCAGCGGAATCAATGCTGCATTCTTAGTAGTAAGAAAAGGAATCAAATATGCAGACATTGACATTGTTAATGCAGGTACTGGATATGCTAGATTAGATACTATCACTCTTCTTGGATCTAGCTTAGGCGGTACAACAACCAATAATGTAACCATAACAATTACTGCGGTTAACAGCACAACCGGAGCTATACAGGCTATCGAATTTACTGGTGTTGGTACCGGCGGAAACTTTGTAGCTGTTTCAAGCGGTTCACGAAATGTAAATACCAGTGTAGACGGAACAACATGGACAGCTAATACCCTAGCATTGCCTAGCACATCAAATTGGGTTTCGCTAGCTGCTGGTAAACTGACTGTAGTTGAAACTGCTGGTTCGTTTGTAATTGGTCGTGCTTACGTTATTACTTCATTGGGTAACACTCTGTTTACTACTATTGGTGCTGGTGCTAATTTAGTAGGTACATATTTTGTAGCTACAGGCGCAGGATCCGGTACAGGAACTGCTACTCCCGTAGCTAATCATCTTGTATGCGTTTCAAGTTCAACTACTGTAAACGCTTACTCAACCGACGGTGGAGTAACTTGGACTTCAGGTGGCAGCTTGCCCGCAGGACTAAGCGGTACTTCTGTAGGTGTTGCCTATGGTAGAGTAAACAATACCGGCCGCTGGATAGCACTTGGATCTAACGGCTCTACAGCCTACTCCGATAACGGTGGCATTACATGGAATGCTGGGGGTAGTTTAGGTGCAGGTACTTGGAGCTCTATAGCTTACGGACAAGGAGTTTGGATCGCTATTGTAACAGGCGGTACAACAACAAGAGTGTCTACAGATGGCGGTATTACTTGGTCAGCAGGCGGAGCCCTGCCAGCTAGCTCAACATGGGTAAGCATTACCTATGGTGCTAATAAATTTGTTGCAGTCAGCTCTAGCGGCGCAGTAAATCCAGCATTTACAGTTAATGCAGGCACCACATGGAGCAGCACTGGTGTATCTGGATACATAGGATCAGGAACTACAACAACAGTACACTACGGTCAAGGTATGTTTGTTGTTACGCAATCAAGTAGTAACAACATGAGCACTTCTCAGGACGGGCTAGTATGGACCACTAGGGCCATAACAAGAGCTAGCGGAACAGGTGCGCTAAGTGCGGTTAACGGCAACCCAACTCAGTCAAATATTTGGGCTATTATTCCGTCAGCTAGTACAACAGCGGCCAGCAGCGCCATTATAGGCGCAACAGCCAAGGCTAGATGTTATGTTTCGGATAATAAGATTTTTGCAGTTAGGGTAACAGATCCTGGATCATCATACTCTTCAGCACCAACAATGACCATTACCGATCCAAACAATCTATTTGAAGCACCGTTCACTGTAAGAACCAGCAACGGAGTATGTGCTCAACCAAACTTTATAGATAGAGGTTTAGGCTACGACGCTGCTACAGCAACTATAGATACCGGCGACGGCTTTGCAGATAACTTCCAAAGCGGCAAATTTATAGGTGTTAAGAGACTAACAGGCACTTTAAGTGCAGGAGCTAACGTAGTGTTTGCTTCAATGCCAGATACTGTTTATAAATTGGTGCAGGTATTATCACCTACAGGTACTGTTGACGGTGCTAGAGGTGCGTTCTTGCAGATAAGTCCAGATATGACAGTTTTCAGTTCACCGTCACATGCCACCGGTGTTACAACAAGAATTCGTTACAGCCAGGTAAGATTAACAGGTCACGATTTCTTAGATATTGGAACTGGCAATAAGGACGAAACTAATTATCCAGGAACTCCAACTCAAGTACCAATTCCTGCAAACGAAACTGTTGATAATAATGGAGGTAGATGCTTCTATACATCAACAGACCAGGATGGTAACTTTAGAGTAGGAGCTTTGTTCGCTATTGAACAAAGTACGGGTATTGCTACTTTAAATGCTGATGCATTTAACATTGCTGGACTAGCAGAACTTTCGTTGGGTAATATTACACTTGGCGGAAATTCAGCAACAATTACGGAATTTTCAACAGATCCATTCTTAACAGCCAACTCTGACAACGTAGTACCTACACAGAAGGCAATCAAGTCTTATATTGCCGCCCAAATTGGTGGTGGCGGCGCAAGTTTGAACGTAAATAGCATCGTAGCTGGCTTTATTTCCATAGCTGGAACGACTATTTCTACAACAACAGGCGGCACAATACAAATGAAAGCTAACTTTAACTTTAGAGCAGGTGTAAGAGGTTATCCTTTAGCTTGGAATTACTTTTTACTGACTTAAGGTTAAATATACAAAGGAGAATTATTTTATGGCAACGGGAAGACTAGGTGTTGCAGATTTAGCAGCAACAACAAATACAACAGTTTACGAATGTCCTGCAGACACCTTCAGTGTTGTTACATTGAGCGTTTGCAACAGGTCAACATCGAACATTACGGTTCGTGTGGCAGTGGCCGCAGCAGCTACTCCATTGAACTCAGAATTCATCGAGTTTGACAGCCAGATCACTGCCAACGGTGTTTTAGAACGAACTGGTATAGTGATGGACAGAACATTAGGCAGATTTTTGGTCGTAAGATCAAGCGCAGCTAACGTTAGCGCAGTTGCCTATGGTATTGAAACATCAACACTATAAGGAAACACAACAATGGGCAGACAATCAAGAATAGGTATTACTTCGAACGGACCGAACCCAACCCAACTTTCTGGGCCTACGGCTTCTCGACCAACATTGGCCGCTGCTCAAGCAGGTGTTACATATTACAACACAGATGTGAATCAAATGGAAGTTTGGTCGGGCAGCTATTGGCACATTCTTTACGGATATCCAAACGTTACAGTAAGCACCTCTCAAACTATGGGTTCTAATCACACATACTTTGTCAATACGTCTGGAGGTGCAGTTACATTAACGTTGCCTCTAACTCCTAGACAGGGAGACAGAATTGCAATTTATGATTTAGCAGGAACATTTGGCACTAATAACTTAACTATCGGTAATAACGGTCATAGAATACAAAGACAACTAGATACTATGACAGTAAGTACTAATGGTGCAGCATTTGCGTTAATTTATTTTGATGTGACAAGAGGCTGGTTACTAGAAGTAATTTAAGGATTAACTAACAATGCCATTTAACTATCAAACACTTAAAAATTACACAACAGATTCTGTAGTAGATAACACTATTTCTGCAGGTAAATTTGCCACAAATACTGTAAACGGAGACAGGTTACAGTTAGGCAGCGTTACCGAAGCGAAAATAGCCAACTCTGCGATTAACTTAGGTGGAACAATAGTTACAGGAACTTTACCAGCCAGTAGAGGCGGATTAGGTGTTGCTGGATTTTCTGGTGCAGGAAGAGCACTTCAAAGCGACGGATCAGCATTAAGTCAACAGTTACATGGTATTGCCAGCATTAACGTTTATACAAGTAATAACACGTGGACTAGACCAGCAGGCGTCAAATATGTCAAAGTTCAAGTAAACGGAGCCGGCGGCGGAGGCGGCGGCCACGGAGAAGGTGGTGCTGCTGGTGGATATGCAGAATTATTTTTAAATGTGACTGGTATTTCTTCTGTTGGTATTACTGTAGGCACAGGCGGTGGTGGTACTTACTATTCCGGTGCTGCTGGTAACGGAAACGCCTCCAGCTTTGGGCCTTACGTAAGCGCCAGCGGCGGCCATGGTGCTAATCGTCAAAATCAACATAGCGGCGGTGTAAGTGGCGTGGGTTCCGGCGGCAATTTAAATATTCATACTGGCGGCGGTTATAGTCACCATGCTAGAGACAGCTCGTCGGTAGCCGAAAGTTTCTTTGGTGGAGGTACTGCTAGCAACTATCCTAATGGGGGACAGTTTGGTCATAATCACAATGATTATTCTGCTTTAGGAGCCGGCGGCGGTGGAGCACACTTCCATAGCTATAGAGGAACTGATGGTCGCCCGGGGATTATAATTGTTACTAACTATTATTAAGAGAATAAAATATGCCTTTTGATTATCAATCACTTAAAAATTTAGTAACAGGTTCGTTCGTAGCCAATACAATAACTGGATCAGATCTAGCTGTTGATTCTATAACCAGTACGAACTTGTTAGATGCAAGCATTACTGCAAACGAATTAGGAACTGCATCTGTAAATTTAGCTGGATCAAAAGTAACAGGCTCTATCTCGGCAGCGGCTGGCGGAACAGGATTAAGTTCTTTTGCAGGTGCTGATCTTATTTTAGGTGTCAACGATGCCAATAACGGTTATACTTTTAGAAGCACTGGTATTAGAAGTATGCAGGTATATACCAGCGCCGGCTCATTTACATGGTCAAGACCTTCGGGTGTACGATTTGTTCATGTTATAGTAGTAGGTGGAGGTGGTGGCGGTTCAGGCCACGGAGAAAGTGGTGCAGCCGGCGGCTACTCAGAAAGAATCATCGATGTAACCAGCACTTCAAGCGTTACAGTTACAATAGCAGGCGGTGGTGGCGGCACTTACTATTCTGGTCCAGGAGGCGACGGCGGAACCTCCAGCTTTGGCGGTTTTATGAGTGCCAGCGGCGGACACGGAGCCAACAGACATAATCAGCATAATGGCGGTTTAAGTGGTGTGGGTTCCGGTGGCGATCTTAATATGCGTCAAGGCAGCGGCGGCGGCCACGAACAAAGATCAACAGGCATGGGCGGATCAACATATTTTGGAGGTGCGGCACCGGCAGGACACCCAAATGGAGGCAATTTCGCTCACAACCATCAAGGGCACTCCGCACCGGGCACCGGTGGAACATCGGGATACTTTAATAGTAATAGGGGATCTGACGGCCGCCCAGGAATAGTTGTTGTATATGAATATTTCTAATAGCGAGAATTAAAAATGCCGTTCAATTATCAAACATTAAAAAATTTACCAGACGCTGCCATTACAAATGCAACTTTGGTAAATGCCAATTTAGCAAGTAGAACAGTTCCAACTGCTGACATAGCTAATCTTGCTGTTTCAAGTACAAAATTTTCCACAGGATCAGTTAACCTAACATCTACAGTAACAACAGGTTCTGTGGGTGTGGCTCAAGGAGGTACCGGATTAACATCAGTTGGTGCGGCCAATACAGTTTTAATTACTAATTCTTCTAATAACGCATTAGAATACAGAGCCATAGGTTTTAGCGGTATGCAGGTATTTACAAGTGCAGGAACATCCACTTGGAGTCGTCCAAGCGGAGTAAGATTTATTAGAGTAAAATTGGTGGCTGGAGGTGGCGGTGGATCTGGTCACGGGGAAAGCGGTGGCGCAGGCGGCTACTCAGAAAGAATTATTGATGTAACTGGTACTTCAAGCGTTACTGTTACCGTTGGTAGTGGAGGCGGCGGAACTTGGTACGCTGGTGCAGGTGGTGACGGAACTACAACAAGCTTTGGCGGGTTCTGTAGCGCCGGAGGCGGTCACGGAGCCAATCGACAGGCGCAACATTGCGGCGGTGTAAGTGGCACTGGATCCGGCGGTAATCTTAATTTATATCAAGGTAGCGGCGGCGATCACCATCATAGCTTTGGTATGGGTGGTGCCACACACTTTGGAGGCGCTGCACCCAGCGGTCACCCACAAGGCGGCAACTTCACACATAACCATCAAGGACATGCAGCACCAGGCACTGGCGGTACAGGTGGTTATTTTCACAGCAATAGAGGATCAGACGGTCGTCCTGGAATAGTTGTTGTAGAAGAATTTAAATAAGTTTGAGGAAGAAAAATGAAAAAAGCATTAGTGGTATATCAAGGATATGTTCAACAAGTAGTTGATCCAGGTGAAGATTTTCAAATTTACGAAGGTCCAGATGCTACTATAGCATGGGTAGATGCACCTGATAACATTCAAAGAGAATGGACCCTAGAATGGAGTCCGTCCAAAGGCGAAATGGTATGGGTAGAAAGAGATGCTCCTTATACAGATAATCGTGTGGCTAGAAAGGTAGCCTACGGAAAAATTGAAGAGCAGTTAGACTTAATCTATCATGATATTAGGCAAAAAGGACAACTAGACACTTCCGGTGATTGGTTCCAACACATCCAAACAATTAAAACACTGATTGAAAAGCCAGCTCCAGAACCTGATCCTGTGGTCTTTACCGAAGAATACCTACAAAGAGAAGCTCTTACTTCAGAACCTTCAGTAGATAAACCTTGCCGACCATCAACTATGGCAATGCCAGCATGGGTTAGATATCCCGGTTGGAAAGGTTACAAAGCTTAAACTAACAAGTAAAAATCTTATAAACACCCTATTTTAGGATAGGGTGTTTTTTTACGAATTAAATATCGGTATGATTGATTACTGGTTTCCAATAGGTGTCTATACATCTAATTACAGTCAAAAAGATGTATTAAAACAAGAACTATCAAATTTAATTTCTCCAAACGTTGCCGTAGCAGACAGATGCGACATCTGGCCTTATTGGCACAAGCAACATCTAACAAACTTTGTAGATATATTGAAAATAAAATCACAAACAGTTACTGATTTTTTACATTGGGTTGAACAAGAAACCACTATTTTTTCTAGACAATTTAATAGCAAATTAAATTATAAAATTAGTCAAGGTTGGATGAATACATACTATAGAGAAGATTTTCAAGAACCGCATATCCATACGGGATTTGATTTTAGTGCAATTTATTATGTTAAAGTACCAGAATACAGTGGTAAACTAGTATTTGAAAATCCTCTGCTATATCACGAAATGCGACCTATAAAAACATCTATAGAAACGACCTTAAATCAAACTTCAGCGGTGTATACCCCAATAGAGGGTCAGCTCATAATATTTAGAAGTAATATTAGACATGGAGTTTATCCACATAAAAACGACGAGCCTAGGGTGTCTATGGCGTTTAATCTTACGGAAAATATATAAACGTAAAAAACTGACACTAAATAATCTGCTAAGGAAATAATATATGCATATAAAGACAGTTACAATTGTAGGCGGCGGTTCTTCAGGCTGGATGACAGCAGCGGCCTTATCTAAATTATGCCCTCACCTCGAAGTTACATTAATTGAATCATCGATTGTTAAAACTATAGGTGTAGGCGAAAGCACATTGGGGCATATTAATAAGTTTTTACATATTCTAGATTTGAAAGATGAAGATTGGATGGCAGCTTGTAACGCTACCTATAAAAATAGTATAAGATTTACAAATTTTAGGGTAGGCCAAGGTGAATCATTTGAATATCCGTTTGGGCCAGGTTTTGATTTCACAGATAAGCCAAATGGTTTACAAACGTGGAATGATTTAGCTGCCATGTTTCCGGAAGAATATGGTCCAGAAAGTTTTGCAGAATTTTTTTGTACTGGGAACACAATGCTGGCCAAGTACAATCGACAAACACGAGACGAACACGGAGTCTTACGCAATTATAAATTTAGATATGATACAGCATATCACCTGGACGCAACATTGTTTGGACAATATTTAAAAGATAAAATTGCAATTCCAAACGGTGTTAAACATTTAAAGGGCGATGTTCATAGTTTTAAAAAAGATCACTTAGGAAGACTGACTCAGATTCTTACAGAAGACGGCACCGAATTAAAATCCGATCTATGGATAGATTGTACAGGATTTAAATCGATTCTATTAGAACAATGGATGGGTTCACAATTTGTTCCTTTTAAAGACCAACTAGCCAACGATATGGCTTGGGCCTGCCGCATACCTTATGTAGACAGAGAAAATGAAATGCATAATGTCACCGATTGTCATGCTTTAGGCAACGGATGGGTATGGAATATTCCTTTATGGAACAGAATTGGTACTGGATATGTATTTTCTAGCAGATTTACCACCCCAGAAGATGCGCAAAAAGAGTTTAGAAACCACTTAGCCAAGTCTGATAAAAAACGTGCAGAAGAAGCTGAAATGTTTTTAGTTAAAATAGCACACGGCAAAAGACGCAGAGCGTGGGTTGAAAATGTGGTAGGTGTTGGTTTAAGTTACGGATTTGTTGAACCTTTAGAATCTACAGGACTTCTGACCACACATGAAAATATTATTAAATTGGTGGAAATTTTAAATCGTAGAAACGGTTTTGTCTCAAGAATAGAAAAAGATGGATTCAATTTAGCAGTAGACAAAGAAGTAACTGGATTCAGAGATTTTGTAGCCATGCATTATGCATTTAGTCAACGAACGGATACTCCGTATTGGCGTTGGTGTACACAAATTAATGAATATTCTCCGGACATGATAAATGACTTTTTAGTTACTCATGGCGGATTCGCTAATCTAATAGGAAATGTTACATCCAATCAAGTATACCCTCCCGATGCACAGGGCGCGGCTTATATTGCAGCAGGTCAAGGCCTAAGGCCTATGGCTACTAAGTCTTTAGTTTATTACAAGGATTGGACTGGTTTGAAAACCCAAGAAATTAATATTGCACGTAGAAGTTATGAACAGTATAGAGATTTTGTTATTGATTATGTAAAGAGTTGTCCAAGCCACTATCAATTCCTTAAAGACAATATTTACGGCGGCAAAGATGAGTTCTCTCTGTAAAAAATTGTTTAGTAGATTTTACAAAAAGAAATCTTGGATAAGATTTTATTCCATGGAACCTGGGGTATCGTCACTATTTCCAATTTATCCGTCTAAACAACTTACAAGAAAATATAGATCATGGCCTCAAGATCCAAATGTAATGTCTACTAAAAATTGTCCTGGCATTCTTAAATTAACATCATCAGGTTATATTGTTCCTGCACCTGCAGATTTTGTCATAAAAGTAGACAACATGGGTATATCATATGATTGGCGAGAACCTTGGAGGTTCAAAACAGGACCAGAATATCCACCGGACGTGGCTAGGTATGTGTCAGCCGTACACGGCCCCAATCAAACTACTTGCCTATTAGATGACCCTGACGAAGTGTTGAGTTCAATTGTAAAAATTGAAACACCGTGGCGTGTAGAGGCTTCCGACGATATTGTATTTTTAATCCTGCCCGTACATTATAACAATGAAAATAGATTTTTTTCAGCTACAGGTATATTAGATAGTAGATATGGTTACAACCTTAACGTACAATTATTTTGGAATAGCCGAAAAGGGGAAACATTAGTTAAAGCAGGAACACCGCTGTGCCACTTGATTCCTATAAGTAGAGATTATTTGTCTATTTCAAATTTTGATGTAACGATCGATGAAGCAACTAGCGAAGATTGGGTTAGAGAAAGAGCATGGGTATATGCTTCAAACTGTGTCATATTGAAGACTGACTCTTTATCCTCAAGGTTAAATAGATTGTCAAAAATCCTGAAAGCATATTCAAAAAGGAAATAATTATGGAATATAAACAAAAATTATTGGATAAAATAGCTGCTGTAGAAGTGCAAAAAAATAAAACCGTTGAAGAGTTAGATCAATTAGAAAAAGAATTTCAAAATGTAAAATTAAATCCGTACGGCATTACTTCTATAGACTTTTCAAAACGACAGGAACTTTCTGCAGATCTATTAAAAATGGAAGGATGTCTAATGGGATTAACATTAGCTGTAGAAACCTATGACGAATTTGGTAACAAACCAAACTGATCAATGCGGTATTAATTTATTTGGTGCTTCGTTATGGAAATTCTATTATAAGTTTGATTGGACTTTATTAGAAAATAAAGCTAATATTCTATTCAATTCTGTTGATAAAAATAGCTTTCTAGAAAAAGGAGCTGCATGGTCAACAGTTAGTGCCAACAAAATTAACCAACCTCACTTATGGCCAGAACTAGCACACTTTATAGAGTGGGTTAAAATTACTGTATCCGGTATCTCAAAAGATTTAAACTTTCAAACTGACCGTTGTAACATAATAAATTCTTGGATCAATAAACACGATAAATTTGGAGAAACTCTGGAACATAACCACAACAATGTTACTTTTGTTGTTTCTTGCTATCTTCAATGTCCAGAGAATTCTGGTAATATTGTATTTAAAGATCCCTTAGAATATCATAAAGCACATTGGCCTATTTTTCCAGAAGAACATCTTTATCAAGAAATTAAAGTAGCGACAAATGATGTTTTAATTTTCCCAGGTTACTTAAAACATTATGTGCGACCTAATTTGAGCGATCAATCTAGGTATGTATTGACTTTAAACATATCATGATAACATTCAAACGCTGTTATCCAGATGCAAATAATTTCAATCAAATTATTAAGTTAAAAAAAATACATGATTGGAAATTTGAATACGTAGAATTAGGACAAGGCATAGGTTATTGGATCGTTGAAGACCCCTTTGAAGATGATGGATTTGATCATTTTAAAAATATTATAAATTGCTTTCCTATACAAAAGAACAATAGTTTAAATAGTTCAACACAACCAAACCCTTTCGATACCATCCATGTTCCAGAATGGGTACACAAAGATTTGTGTTTACTCGTTAGAGATTTTTATATTAAACATTGTACCATTAATATAGTGGATCCCCAAGTACACGAATGGGGTAATGTATATTTTAAAAATTTAATTAGGCCTATAAGTTGTTGGAGAATTCCGCATATCGACTACGAATACGGTATGGTTGCTAATTTGTGGTTCACTAATCATAAGCTTGAAGATAGCTGTACAAAATTGTATAAGTATCACGGAGTAATAAAAGATTTGAGGTATGATTTTCAAATTGATACGACTCATAAAATGCATCAAGAATGGAAATATATAGCAGAAAATCCAAAGAAAAATGAAGGTTGGTTTAACGCTGATGATAACGAATTAAAAAGATGGGGATTTGAGTATGTAGGAAGTGCTCCTACTAGAGAAAAAACATTGACCATGTATAACGCTAATGTTTGCCATACGCCCTTTATTTCAGATGATGTTGAATTTAGATGGAGCCATACTTTTGCATTTTCTCATCTAACAGAAATAAACTTTAAAATTTCGGATATATTTAAAATATGAGATACGATTTATATTTTCCAACACCTGTATGGTGGGAAGACACTCAAGATATTGAGATTGAACCTATACTAAAGTTATGTTATCAACTCAAAGAACAAAATCCTGCAGGTAGAAAACTGAGTAATCAGGGAGGGTGGCAGTCAAATGATTTTGAAGCAGGCACTTATTCTGAATTAAAATCTCTTGAAGAAAAGATAATGAACCAAGCTTCTAATTGTGTTAGAGATTATGGTTACGATGAAAGCGAATGCCTATTAGGTATAGGTAATCTGTGGGTAAACTTTAACGGATTGAATAACACAAATAGTGTTCATATTCATGATAATGCATTTGTTTCAGGAGTTTTTTATGTAAAAGCTAAACCGGGGCAAGGCTCTATTAATTTATACAAATGTTACTCTCAAGATTATATTGTATCGTCTCAGGCTAGAGTTGCTAATTATACTCCTATAAGTGCTTCTGCTATTTCGTATCAGCCCCAGACAGGTAAATTAATTATGTTCCCCGGTTATCTACCGCATGGAGTTGAAAGAAATGAATTAAATGAAGATAGGATTTCAATTTCGTTTAATGTAAAGCTAATGAGGAAAATAGATGGACTTTATTGGTCAAAGAATTTTAAATGAAACTGATCTGTTAAAAAATGATCAGCCACATTTTTTCAAAGGTTTATTAGAAAATCCTAATTTGGTTGTGTCTTGGAAAGATATTGAAAGTTGTATTAACCGCCCAGAAATTTTTAACTTTGAATTAATTGATAAAGAATCTAATATGAAGATCGATATTCCTCAGTATAATAAAACATGGATCTGGGATCACTTAGTTCAAGATAAATCTTTTATATTTGATAAAATTAACAGAGGTAACGGGCTAGTAATAATGAACTATGCTTCCTACAACGAAACTACTAATCGACTAGTACAAATATTTGAAAAACTTTTTGATGTAAATTCTGCTCTGCACGTATACTGCGGTTTAGAAGGATCGGCATCATTTCCTATCCATGATGATTATCCTGTTAACTTTATTATACAGGTAGAAGGAAAGACACGTTGGAAAGTTTTTAAAAACAGAATTTCAAGCTTGTTCAAAATAGGCACGTTAAATAATTTGCGACAAGATAAGCACATAAACGAAAACGATCTTGAAGTGGCCATAGATGTGGAATTACAACCTGGCGACGGACTTTACATTCCTTCTAGATGTTATCATGTTGCTTACCCAAATGAAAAAAGAATAAGTCTTAGTATACCCTGCTGGACCAAATATCCAAGCGATCCAATTTATAAAAGTTCAGACAGAACTTGGTATAAAATAAAGAATACATAAGGATATATTTCATGTTTAAACCAATCGAAATAGATAATGTAATTGAATTAGAATACCAAAATGAATTGTATAATACAGTAACGAATATCGATTTTCCTTGGCATTTTATGGAGGATACTACACATGAAAAGGCAGGAAATTCATTATCAACCACACCAGCATTTGGAAATTTAATTTATCATCCGGGCAATAAAGAAAACCCATATTCTAAATTATTTGTACCTCTTATAGATTCTATTACTACTAAATGTAAAATGCAGTTAGTCAGTGTTCATAGAGTTCGACTGGGCTTTTTGTTAAACACCAAGTACGCATATGCCGGATCTCCATATCAGCATAACACAATACATAGAGACATGGAAACTCCACATTTTACTGCCGTTTATTACCTTAATGATTGTGATGGTCCAACAGTTATTTTTAGAGAAACGGAACCGGCCGAAAAATATTATCCCTTACATAAATCAGAACCAAAAAAAGGTAAAGTAGTTGTATTTGATGGTTTACATTTTCATTCAAGTACTTGTCCTAAAGTTTTTAATAAAAGAATAGCGTGTACAATTAATTTTTCAGCCAACGTATTATGAAAGAATTAATAGAAAAATTATTACAAGAGGAACATAATAGTCGTGTCTTAATTAACAGACACAACTTAAAGAATAGATTTTTGCATCCTTACTTTCCAACGATTATAATAGATAATTTTTTTGAAAGTCCTGACATAGTTAGATGGTGGGCCCTACAACAAGATTTTTATAAAGGTGATAGAGGAAGTTGGCCTGGAATTCGTACAGAGTTGTTACACCAATCAAATAAAGAGTTGTATCACACAATTATTAGAAAGCTCTACGATGTTGTAAAAGATTACGGTGTTAACGAAATTTATGACATGCAAACAGGATTTCAACTTATAGACAAATCTTGGGGTACCGGGTGGGTTCATGACGATGATCCAAAATTACATATAGCAGGACTAATATATCTTTCGCCTGATGCTCCTTTAGAATCTGGGACAACATTATATCAAGATAACATCGATTTTAATGGAGAAAAATATACTAAGTTGTTTATGGAAGATGTATTTTCAAACGAAGATGAAAGAGAAAAATTTGTAAAGTACAGAACAGAACAAAGAGCCCATTTTACACCAACCATACATATTAAAAATGTTTATAACAGATGTATAATTTTTGATACTAGAAATTGGCATAGTGCAGATAACTTTTTTGGTTCCACTAAAGAAGATACAAGATTAACAAATGTATTTTTCTTTAAGGTAAGATAAATGATTAATAAACAAACCGTACAACATTTAAAAATAGTTGACAATTTTTTAGAATCTCCAGGACTTTGGAGAGCGTTTGCTTTAGATCAAGAATATGCAAAAGATCAATCAGGTTACCCTGGCAAAAAAACTAAACCTTTAGATGATATAAATGATAAACTGTTTCATACGTTAGCAGGAAAAATTATTAAACATACTAACGGCAAAGAAGGATTTCAGAGATTAAAAATACAATTTACGTATTCAACAGCTGAAGAATTTAAAGAAAATAATCATCAAGATGAACCCTTCTATAATGTAGCCGGAGTAATATATCTTAACGAAAACGCACCCTTAAACACAGGTACTCAATTTTTAGATTTAGACAAACAGGGAAATTTAATAGAAACTTTAGTAATTGAAAATATGTATAATAGAATGATTATATTTGATCCAAAGAAATGGCACGCTATGAAGGGTAGCTTTGGAAAAGACATTATGACAGGTCGATTGACTATAACATTTTTTGGGATAGCCGTATGAACGAAAATATTTTTGAAATAGAAGATATTATTCCCAAAGATTATCAAAATTACATTGAAGAAGTAATGACGGGTTTTAACTTTCCTTGGTACTTCAATAGAAACTTAGTTAGCCCAGATACAGATTTTTTAAACAGAAAAGACAATCATCAGGGATTCAATCATTTCTTTTTTGAGGAAGGTAAGCCTTCAACACATTTTGATCTTTTGTATCCTTTAGTATTAAGCATTACAAGTCATAATGCAGTAAAAGCTAATAAATTAATTAGAATGAGAGCAAATCTAACTCTACAAAATCAAGATATGTCGTTAACTCATCATATGCCTCATATTGACTCATATTATCCTCACTGGGTAGCAATATATTATGTAAATGATAGCGACGGCGATACATTCATTTTTAACGAAAAAAATATAAATTATGACAGCGGCGATTTTGATATACAGAAAATTAAAGAAAGCAATTTTTCAATCAAACGTAGAATTACTCCTAAAAAAGGCAAAGTAGTAATCTTTGAAGGCAGTCATTATCACACATCGTCCTGGCCAAATAATAGTAAATTTAGAACCGTGATCAATATAAATTTACAAAACGTTAATATTCCTCACCTATGAATGACTACGTAATTTATCAATCAAGTTATATTCAAGAAAATGTAGTGCCTATAATAGATCATATTCAACAGGCACACGAGTCCTTTGAAAGAATATTCCCTGGTCGCGATTCAACGTGGACATATAACAAATATAATATTTTTACTCTAGCTGCACCTTCAACTTATTTTTTCTACATTTACAAAGAGCTAAGAAATCTTATAGTTAAACATTTAGGTACTGATAATGAAATATGGTTGCAAGCATGGATTAATTATATGGACTACAATCAAATTGATAGATTAGATTGGCATAATCACGATTTTAATTATCACGGATATATATGTATAGATCCAAAAAATACTACCACAGACTTTACAGAATACAAAATTGAAAATAAAATTGGACAGATTTATTTTGGTCCAGGATATAGAAAACATAAAGTTATAGCTAACGAAAATTATGAAGGAACTAGAATAACCATTGGTTTTGACCTAGTTATAAATCCTAGTTCAAAATACGTAAAATATGTAGACCAACCTTGGAATGATATGTCATTTATACCATTAATATGAAAAAAGATTATATTGTAATTGAAAAAGCCTTATCAGATGAATTGTGCAAGTTTTGCGCAATACAGTACGAAATACAGGAATCCTGTTGTGCTGTTTTATTTCCTAACATAAGTATGGCTGATATTTCTCCTAACTCATTTGCTAGATATTCGCCATTATGTTTTGAAGCTTTATCTATGTATTTGAAACCCTTAATAGAAAAAGAAGTAGGAGAAGAGCTTTACCCTGTTTATTCTTATGCAAGAATTTACTATAAAAATAGTGTACTAGAGCCTCATATTGATAGAATAAGCAGTGAAATTAGTGTTAGTATATGTATTGAAAAGGACGATGAAAATTGGCCTTTATATATTAGGACTATGGAAAACAAAACTTACGAGATTAATTTAAATCAAGGCGACTTGGTAATTTATAAGGGTAACGAACAAGAACATTGGAGAAACACATTTAAAGGGACTAAGCAAATTCAATGTTTTTTACAATATGTGAAATCTGCAGGTGAAAAAGCCTGGTTAAAATGGGATACCAGGCCTTGTTTGGGTCTACCTTTTGAATATACCGGCCCACAAGTCAAAGCAGAAATGCAGGCTGTAATAGCTAAAGATAAATCGCTAGGTAAACTTTAAGACGGCGTTTTTGCTAGATTTGGCCCTGCAACTACTAGCCCATTACCGAGTCTTTCAACAAAAATTTCCTGAGCTTGTTTTTGATTCTCAGCTTGGCAGGTATGTCTCACAATTTTTAGAGAATTAGCACTTTCTCTGACGTAAATTTCGTAGGTTTTTAGGTTTTCACTCATTTTCAACTCCTATTACTATTTATCAAAAGAATACATCCATGTATCTAGGGATACAAATGGATCTACTAGGGTCTTATAATAACTTTGACTTTTCTGCAAAATTTCAAGCCCTGTAGTTTCGTTATATTTAACAAAAGATAGTTCTTTTAATTTTCTATGATCGAAGTATTTAATACCCTGCAAAACCATCAACCAAGCTGCTTCCGAGTAACCCCCAAAGTTAGGTTCAGTGCCATCATTATAGTAAAAATCTTCCCATAACTGTAGCTTTTCTTTAAGACTGTCTGGTATAGTTTTTGGATCTTTAAGTTTAAGCCAGTATTCGCTATCGGTCCTGTTACCTCTATAATGTAAAGCTAAAAAGTCCTTGATATCGTTGTAGATATTAAACATTCTTCTGTTAAATCTGTCTACGCTTGCGGGCGCATTATTTTGTGTGTACGGATTCCAGTAATCAGATAAGGAAAATAATGCTTCTATGATAACCGCAACACCGTTAGCTTCCAACGGTTCCAAAAACCCAGAGCTCAATCCTACAGCAACAACATTATTTTTCCAATGAACTTCAGATATACTTGGAGTATATGTAAAGTTAGCTACGGGCTCTATGTTAATTGAAAACCTTTTTGAGGCTTCTTCTATCGCTTTTTCTAATGATGTAGTGTCTGGATCAAAAATATAACCGTTTCCTGATCTATGTCGTAAATTAATATTCCAAGACCATCCATGCTTCATTGCAAAGGCATTTGTAGTTAATGAGGGTTCTGATTCAGACCACCAAGCAACCACGCTTCTTGCAGGAAAATAATTACTAACGTCTTGTTGTTCTACTTTTAAAAATTTATTCAACAGCAGCCTAGCAAAACCAGAACAATCAAAAAACCAATCTCCGTTAACTTCTCGCCCGTCATTTAAAATAAGTTTGGTTACATTTCCCTTTTCGTCGCAGGAAGCAGAAACGTACTCGCCCAATATCAAATTTATATTTCTAGAGACACCAACATCTCTAAACCATAAAGCTGCTGCCCTACTATCAAAATGCCACATAGGGTTACAAGGAACACCTGTATTAGCACCGTACGGAACTTTATTTTGTCTTATAAATTCACCCGAATGAAACATATACTGTAAAGGCACATCATTAGCCACAACTGTCTTTAAGTAAATGCTTCTTATTTTATTTGCTAATATTTTATTTAGAGTAAAATCTAAATTAGGAACATTGTTTAAAAATTTTCCCCAATGATCTAACCACGGAGAATAATCAGTTTGCATACAGTGAGTAAATTCAGTTCCTAATTCTCCCCAATCAACAAATCTTCCCCCTAGCTTGGGTGTAGCGTTTGTGGATTTAATAAAATCTTCTTTATCTACTTTTATTCTGTTTAAAAAATCTGTGAATAGTGTGTTTCCGCTCTCGCCAGCAATAATGGGAGGTCGCTTGGGATCTTCAACTAATGTAATAGATAAATCTGGCCAGTAACGTTGAATATAAAGAGCCGTAACCCAACCTGCAGTACCGCCACCTAAAATTACAATTTTTTTCATATGTCCTTATAGATATATTTTTGCTCTATTTTTTTATTGGGTATTTATATTTTTAAAACTGATAACTAGTTACCGCAGTCCGTGATTTAAGAATGCTTATACAATCTCTGTGAGAGATAGAATCCTTTAATTCCTTATTCAATTCTAACATGGAATCAATTTTTCCGTCGTACCTATCCCTCAGATGATAATCATAAACAGATAAAGAATGATTTGAATCTAGTAATCTTAAACCATGCATTACCTGCATAAAATTTAAAAATTTGAATAACAAAAGAGGTTCTCGAAAATAATTTGGATCAACATTACATTTTTTAAAGTACGGTAAACATTCTCTATTAAAGTCAGTAATGCTAATCGAACTTTTACACCAACGCCAAAATTCACTATCTTGCCTTTCAGTGAAGTAATGTAGTTGAATAAAATCAACTATATTATCTGATACCTGTGTCATTAATTTATTGTACTGATTAGCTGTTGATTCTTCTCCCTTTACAAAATACTGCAAACAACTTATAAAATTAGCGCATTGTTGGATAGTAGTTCCAATGCTACTTGCTTCTAGGGGTTCAACAAATATACCACTCAGACCAACAGATACACAATTTTTTATCCAAAACTTATCCACATGTCCAGCAGAAAATTTAAATTTCTTACCAACCTCTATATTTGAAATATTAAAATTTTGTTTATAAAAATTTGAAATTTCATTTATTGCATTCTCATCGCTTATAAAGTTATCGCAGTAAACATATCCGTTGCCAAATCTGTCTTGAGTCGGTATTCTCCAAGACCATCCGCTGCTCAGTGCCGTTGCCTCTGTAAAAGATGGAATATCTTCGAGATAGCCCGTTGGAAACGCTATGGCGCTATTCATAGGTAGGTATTGTGTTTTATCTACCCATTTTGCTCCTAATTTATCTGCGATTACTCTTTTGAACCCCGAGCAATCAACATAAAAATCATATGAATGAACTTGATTATCTACATCGAGTAAACTCTTAACAAATCCATCTTCATCCATCACTATGTCTTTAATAACAGTATCTACAATTTTAATATTTCGTTCTGTACATTTTTTATGTAAAAAATGATTAAGTTTAAAAGTATCAAAATGAAATTGATTAATATTATCATGCAGAGGTTCATAGTGCCTTGACTTTTGACTACCTAAACCCAGTGTGTTTAAGGGCGGCCAATTTTCTCCAATCATTCGCAACCAGGTATACGGTAATCCAGAATGACTATCGAAACCGCCGTAATCAGATAAAAGACTGTGGAAGTAGTGAGTATTGTCTCCGTGCCAATTGGTAAATTTAATTCCAATCTTAAAAGTGGCCCCGGTCTCATTAAACAGCTCGTACAAACTTATGTCAGCATAATTTATAAAAAACCTCCAGTGTTCAGTGCTCCCCTCGCCAACCCCAATAATTCCAATTTTGGAAGATTCTATCACTGTGATATCCATTTTAGGAAAGGCTTTTCTTAGCATAAGGGCAGATATCATACCACTGGTGCCACCGCCTACAATACAAATTGATTTAGTTGTTGTCATTTTTGTTTAATTAACTCTATTGTTTGTTCATGAGATAAAAACTGCCAACTTTTTTCGTTTGGTATCATACTTAGTTCTTTATCAGTAACAGCAGCCCAATCTAAAAAACTATTATTGTATTTTTCTTTAATTTTTTCAATATTAAATAGTCCTAGGCCGTGCATTACCTGTATCCAATCTAATTCGTCAAAAAGCTCATAATTATTCTCATGGAAAAAATTCCAACTTACAAAGTTGTCTTTAAAATAACATAGAGTGTTTTTGTTAAAATCAGTTAAAGGCATGTCGTATTTGCACCACCTCCAGAATTCAGTATCTTCTCTCTGACTGACATAATGCAATTGAACAAAGTCTAAAATATTTTCAGACACTCTATCAAATATTTTATTGTATTTGTTTGCTATATAGGTATCTTCCCTAGCCCAACATATTAAGGAAGCACTTAAACATTTGATTTGTTCTATTGTTGTACCTATATTACTGGCTTCTAGTGGTTCAATAAAACTACCGGATAAGCCAACTGCAACACAATTTTTAATCCAAAATCTGTCAACCTTACCAACATTGAATTTAAGTGCCTTAGCTATTTCAATATTATTAATATACTCTGGTTGTAATTCTTTGCAGGCTTGATCTGCGTTTAAAAAAGAATCATTGAAGACATAACCATTGCCATATCTATCTTGTACAGGTGCTTTCCAACTCCAACCGCATTTTCTTGCCACGGCATCTGTGAAAGTGGGTATAGGTCCATCTAAGGGACTAGGAAAAGCTATAGCTGAATTGGTAGGTAAGTATTCTTGGTAAGATATCCATTTACAATCTAGTTTTTTATGTATAACTCTAGAAAATCCAGATGTGTCAACAAAGAAATCAAAATAATATTTTGTCTTTTCTCCGCAAAGGTTGGAAACAAAACCTTTATCATCTAATTGAACATCAACAATTGTGTCTTCGATTACTTCAATTTGTCTATTGATGCACAAAGACTCTAAAAAAGAGTTAAGTTTGAATGTATTGAAATGAAATTGTCCAACATCCGCGCCCAGCGGTGCAGCTATTTTACCCTGTAGTGCAAGATCAAAAACTATCTGATTGGGATCTACATTATTGGCAACAAGGTACATTAATGTGAAAGGCAGTCCGGTATAAGTATCCTGAGAAACATACCACTCTGGTAGACTATGATAATAGCAGTCGTCACCATTGCGCCAATTTAAAAATTTGATTCCATGTTTAAATGTAGCTCCTGCATTCTTAACAATATCATCTACAGTGATATTTGTTATTTTCGTAAAATCCGCCCAGTGTTCGTTTGAACCTTCACCAACTCCTATTGTAGAAAACTTATCTGATTTGATAACAGTGATTTTTATATTAGAAAAACATGCCCGTAGCATCAATGCAGAAATTAAACCAGCGTTCCCGCCACCTAAAATACATAAATTTTTAATCATTCACAGTTATCCTAGCCTTTGAATCTGTAGCTGTATTATAATTTATTTTGCCGGACGGCAATGTATTAAAACTCATAATTACTCTACGATGATTATCCCAATGAGCTTGTGTTCCGTGATAAAGCCAACTAGGAAATAAACATAACTTTCCTGGTTCAGCTGGTTCAATGAATGTAGGTTGATAGTTTGATCTCAAAACTTCAATCTGAGCCTGTGTTCTATGCAATACAGGATCTTCAAAAACTGTAGAAGCACCTTCTGTAAAATAATAGATACCGCTGTAAAAACTCAACGAGTGCCTATGAAAATTTAATGCCATGCCAGACTGCGGCAAACAAATATTAATCCAACTGTTTGTAATCTGAAAAGATTCGCAGTCATACAACAAGTTATTCTTTACCTTTTCTAAACAATCATTAAACCAATTAAATAGACCAACAAATTTTGCGTCTCTCTTTGCATCGTGTAAAATACTGATGACACCGCTATGTTTTACTTGAGGACATTCTAAAGAATCTATATTAGATATTAATTCTTGATTGTCTATATGATTGTTTTGAAATGTAAAGATTTGAGTAGGAAAAATATCCCTGGTATTCATTACCATTCTACCCAACCGGTCAAAATAAATTTTTCTCCGCTAAGTGGCGGATTACCTCTATGTACATGCGTATAAGTGGCCGGCCAAATTACCAAACGGCCTGTTTTTGCAGAGACTCGTTTACTCTGTAATAAAAATTCTGTTTCTCCACCTTCTTCCACAGTATTTAAATAAAGTGTCCATGCTGCTATCCTGGAACATCGTTCAATCCCATCTGATTCAAAATGCCAAACATGATATCCTTGTGAAGGCAAAGTTTTTTGTATTTTCATCGAACGTAGATAATGCTTCCCTGTTTCTCCTAAAACACTATAAACTTTAAGATAAGAATCCCAACATACCCAAAATTTTCTTAAAAATGGATGCAGAACAGATAGATCCGGAGTGACTCTTAGAGAGTCGTCTGATAAAACAAATACTGCACGATCTTCTTTAGCGTGCCTAGGAGATTCAAACCTAGAAAAAGATAAGTTTTGAGATTCTAATGCAACATATCTACCTATGATGTTATTACATTCATCGGCATCAATTATATCGTCCCAGACGGCAATGTGGCTTTCTATATTCATAATTTTTTACAGACCTTTAGTTTTGTATATATAAGAAAACAAGGCCTTGCTCAAAAAATGTCAGAAATAATTCCTCTTTTTTCAAAACCCGTATTTGTTCATAATTTAGACCGTTTAGATTTTGACCTATCATCAGTCGAATGGATAGCTAATTACGGCAATTTTACCAGTAAAAGTAAGAACATTCTAACCGATGTAGCCTCTAAAGAAACAACAAATAAAATCCAAGATTGTTTAATGGATTACTTTCACGGCATTTTACAAGTCAAAGAACAGACCAATATTTACATAACAGAATCGTGGTTGAATAAAACTGAACCAGGACAGTTTCACCATAGACACTGGCATCCAAATAGTATTATATCAGGTGTAGTTTGTCTATCTAATCAGGAAAATTCTGGAGCTTTAACTTTTATTACAGGCACTTACGATACAATTGAACTTGAAATTTCGCAAGCAAATTTGTTTAATAGTAAGCAATGGTCCTATGTTCCTAAAGTTAATGATATCATTTTGTTTCCTTCTAGCTTAGAGCATTTGGTAGAAAAAAATACAAGTGATTTTTCTAGAATTACTCTGTCATTTAACACATTCGTTTCTGGACAGCTCAACAGTTTACCTTTTACAACTTTAAAAATATGACCGTAGAAATTGTACATGCGTATCCACCGTTAATTTTTAAGGACAGTTTTCATTTTACTGCTGAACATATAGAAACTTCAAAACTTATATTAAACCTAGCAGGTGAGTCTAACAGTTATCTAGAGAAAGGTGCTGCCAAAAGTTCAGTCGCTGATCAAATAAATGCACCTCATAAGCATGAAGTCTTCAAAGATTTTTTTGAGTGGTTACAAAACACCAGTGAACATATATTAAAAATTTGGAATTTAAAAGATCCTGAAAATTTTTATATAGGAAACAGCTGGATTAACAAACATGATCATCTTGGAGAAACATTATATCATAACCACGGATTTAGTGCCATAAGTTGTGTAGCCTATATTCAATTACCGGATAACTCCGGGTTCACTGAATTTAAAGATCCTCATTACGAGATAAAAAGTTTACACGAGTATAATAAAAATTTACAAGAATATTTTCCTGTAAAGGTCAAACAAGATGATGTAGTTTTTTTCCCTGGGTGGTTAATGCATAGGTCTCAACCAAATTTAAGCCGTGATCAAAGAATAGTTTTATCAACTAACTTAATTAATTTTACTCACAGAGATAATTTTAAATTTAAAAGTTTATTTTCTTAATTATTTTTTATTAAGTGTTGCACTTCTTTGATTTTACTTTCTAACAGTTTTCGTGTGTTAGTTATTTTGTCTCTAAACTCTTTACCCATCGACGGCATTTGTTTATTATAGATAAGTTCGCTATGCAAATCATCTAACTTTTTTACTTCATAAATTAAATTTGATAGCAATCTAGTCAACTCGTTTTTTTCATTACCGTCTGGAAGTTGATTTATAACGGTGTTGTATCTAATTAAATCATTTTGAAAAGCTTTTGATTGTCTAATTTTTTCTGACATATGTCTATATCCCAATATTAATTTATAGAATTAGCCAATTCTAAAATTGTAGCTAACTTAGTTTTGACTACATTATTATGTAGAGTTTGTTTGAGGCCTCCGTGTAAATTTTTTGGCAGATCATTAAGATCACACCACGCTAGAGTTTTTACAGCTAACACTAAAAATTCATCGGCGACTAAACAAACATAAGTTCCGTATTCAAATCCTTTATCGTAACTTAGATAAAGCTCTATAGGTAAAATTTTTCCTTGAGCAAACTGATCCAATAACCCCTTAGCATCTTCCAATACTGAATTTTTTCTCACAAACGTGGGTATAGTCCATTTCTGATCTTCGTGAATCAGTAATAAACGTCCAGTATTTTTAGATAAAAAAAGTAAGCCGGCACGCTGCTGCATGCCATTACTTATGCATCTAAATCAAATCGCCAATAACCTTCTGAATACTCGCCCTCAAATGAACGCAACCATTGTGTGCCGTCCCATTTGTATTGTATGCCTGTGGTTAAATTGCTTACATATTGAGTAGTAGCGACTATTTCTGGATCAAAAACTTTTTGCCAAGTTGATCCATTCCACTCTATAATAGTATTAGCCTTAATTACTAGATCGTTTCCGGCAAGATCTTTCCAGGCATCTGGTCCATCATAAGCGTTATACGAAGAATTATCGTTACTCCACTTATTAGATTCTAAAAATTGACCAACATTTGGACTAGTGTTCACATCTTCTAACATAAGATACCTTGTTCCGGTAGGTATATTAGCTATAGAACCAAATTTCTTTATTGGAGAAAACTTATAAGGATCTATAATGGCAGATATAGCACCAAGACTATTTGTAGGGACTGTATCTGGATCAAGATCAACTACTAGATAATTTGGGTCAAATTCGTTAACTGCAAACGTTCCTACCACTTCATAACCATTTGGTTGTAAAAAATGAATTCTGCTTGTTTCAGTATATCCGCCATACATTTCTAAAACTTTGTTCCAATCAACTTTTGTAGAGTAGGATTTAGTAGGAGGTGGTAGGCCTAAAGAAGAAATGGCCTGAGTAGGATCTAGAATAGTACAATCGTACATACCTGTGGTGTTATTACGTAACAATAGCACTTTGAATCCGCCTTTTTGAATTCGTAAAGTAGTAGTTGATTGTGTAGTATCAGCATGGCTCGTGGTATCATCATAGATCAAATTATCTAAATCTAGTAGTTGACCAGTCTCACCAAAAATATTCATAACAATATTTTTTACTATTCCTAATTTTTTGACTTTAGCCGGCGCTGTTAGGTATATGGGTGTTTCAAATTCTAAGGTTGCAATATCAATTTCACTTTCAGATCCCTGCGGTATAGTTCTTGAACTCCAATTTACCGACGTTAGTTGTACTATACTTAAACTAGTCCAGTCAACATAGTTATCTGTAGTTTGTATTTCTAGACTAGGCGTAAACATTATTAGTATTTGTTCTAATAACTGAAGTTTTTGATCCGTGCTTGAAGTCCATATATCTGCCTTAAACCTTAACTTGTAAGGTACTGGCATCAGTCTTTCTATAGTATAGCCGCCACCTTGATAATCTTTGTAAACTTTATCACCGTCTTCATTTAATTCGTAAGAACGTTCGCGTAAATTAAGTTTTCCAACAAAACTATAATCTCCCTGTCTAGCTTGATCTTGTTCTAAAGCAGTAATATAACAGGCTATTTTAGGTACGGTTAATAATTTATTTTCACTATTATCTTTAATAATAGCTGCGGCTTGTCTAGTAAGGTCTCCGTACATAACCGGAACTTGGCGTTCTTCGGGAGTATCTCCTCCTGTTTTATATTTGAATCCTATAAAACAGCGCATGAACTGTGTAAGGTAACGTCTTATTTGACCGTCATAAAAATAATCCATTATTCATCTGCCTCCGGTCTAAGAGCTTTGCTAAGACTTTGACGTTCTTTGACTTGTTTATTATTAATTTTTGCAGTCTTTGTGTTGTTTACAAAGCCACTAAGTTGAGTATCAAGCACGTTCTTTCCTTCGTAACGATCTCCTGTACCAGTATCGCTAGTTCCTAGTTTGCTCATTGTAGTACGAACGTTGTCTTCAACTTTAACCCACCTTCTTCCGTCAAATCTAAAAAGTCGATTTGGTTTAAAATCTTTACGTAGACAATATTGACCAAACACAGGATTAATAGGAAATGCTATGCCTGCGGTGTATGGAGCGCCGTTTGGAGGAATTCCGTCCCCTAATAAGTAACCATCGTATCCAGACTCTTGCGCAGTATGAAACGCAGTACTTGCGGTGACTCCTACAAATATTGGATCTCCGTTGCCGTCAAATAAAAGGTTGCCATTTTCGTCAGTTGCCTGAGTCTGAATACTGGCATCTAAGTCCTCAAGATCAACCGTAACAATGGCTGGTTGTAAATTTTCATCAACAGTAAATGTATACAACGCTGAAGTATCGGATCCGCTCTTAGGAGCGTCTGCTTCTGCCTGATCCAACACCGCCTTAGTAATTTGCATTTCACGCTCGTAGGTGCTAGCGATTTCACGTAAAGTATCAGC